>ERZ1292632.1276-Hain-H43-01um-R2-1276-length-25195-cov-5_pt3 | contig 22277 bp, 24 predicted proteins | sample MGYA00564407_ERZ1292632 | MGnify/ENA primary metagenome ERZ1292632 (study PRJEB36523, sample SAMEA6512637) | groundwater metagenome | collected 2019-01-08 | study: AquaDiva: Metagenomics assemblies of 32 groundwater samples | reverse complement strand
AATCGTGGACAGGATGTTCGCATCACTCGCGCCGGCCTTCGCCTGTGCTACAAGTTCAAGGATATCATTGGCGTCAGGCTGGCCATCTGGGGCAGGTGTAGCCAACTTACCCGCAGGCGGCGCGTTGAACCTGCTCATTTGCGTCTGCAGCTGCACTCCCGTTGGCGGATTCTGTGACTGCACTGCGCCACCAGGAAGAGTTGTCTCATCGCGCTTTTGTCCCAACACAGTCATCGCCGTCTGTTGCACTGCAGTCTTATTCCCCGCTGCCGCCCTCGCGTTGTCCCCGATCTGCCTGATGTTCTCCACCTGCTGTGCGGCATCTTGTGCACTTGTCTGCAATTTCAAATTCCCCGCCTGTGTCGCCGCAATCTGCGCCATCACATTGGAGTGCTGCTGTGCCGTCTGCTCCAACCCTCCGAGGTAATTAAAGATTGCCGCCTGCATTGTCATCTTATCCGCATTCCCCGCCAGTAGCTTCTTCAACTCCTGTTCGTCCTTCTGCAACTTGATCGTAGCGGCCTGGAACTCTTTCTCACTCCAAAGGGTCTGCTTCTGCAAGTCCACCTTCGCCCACTCCATTCGTTCCTTCTTCTGCTCTACAATGGAGTTCGTGATGGCGCTGCCGACGGCCATCAAACCACGCCCAATCCCTTGCCCAAGTCCTGACGATGGCATCTACAACCTCCTATCCAGTGTAGGTCCCACCGGGGGACATTTTCTTCTGTGGGTCTTCATCCTCAAGTTGCTTCTGCTTCACCGTGCCTGCGTAGAGCGAATCCGCCATCCCTTGCACGACTGCAGGGTCAATGCCCTTCTTCATCAAACCAGGCGCATTGTTGGCAAACTGCGACACAGGGTTGGATTGCATCTGCATACGGTCCCGTGCGACTCCCTGCAACTTTGCCACATGCGCCTCGGTGAGCTTCTCTTGATAGGTCTTTGCCGGCCTCGAGAACAACCCCTCCAACACACTCCCCACAAAGGTAATCCCTGCCGCGATGATCCCCGCCGGTCCGCCAAGGGCTGCCATCACACCGGCATCCGCTGCAGCGGCTCCCATCGCACCTTTCGCTCCGCCCTTTCCCAACTTTCCCGCCACCGACACAGGTATCCCTGTCCCAGCCATAGTGGCCTCCTATCCCAAATCGAGGTAAGACGCAATGATCATAAAGTCATCATTATCTATCCGACCATTCTTGTCGAAGTCGAACTTGTCATTGAACTTCGCCTGCCCTGTCATTGAGTTAAACGCCCCCGAGAAGTCAGCGTATATACTCCGCGACAGTGCAGGGTCTCTTGCCGCCCCAAGTGTAATCGCCCGTGCCCGCTGCGAAGGGGTCTGCCCTGCCACTGACACAGTCGCTGACTTAGGCACACTTGTCTTCGTGATAGGGTCCACTGTGAAATCAGTGGCCATATAGCGACCTACCAACGCAGAGAAATCATCCTGTGAAAACGCACTCCCTGCGACCGGACTCCCCATCAGATCCAATGCGCTCTCTATCAACTTCACACTGAATCCACCCTGCGCAATCGACTCATTGCTCTGCAGCTGCGCACGGATGGCCGCCATTTGGTTCTCCGCCGAGACATTAAACTGCTGGCTGGTCGCGTCCAAACTTGCCATAAACTGATCCCAGCCATCGCGGGAGGATATGTCAAACTGTCGTGCGTCCTCTGTCAATTTATTCGTCGCCAGACTCGCTTGCTCGTCGGCTGTGAGGTTAAACTTGTCTGCATTGGACACCACGTAATTGAAGTAACCATTCCTCTGCGCGGGGTCTGTGAGGTCCCACCCAGCAGCACCTTGTGCAATCTGTGCCACCGCAACCGCCTTCTGATCAGCCGCTGACAGATTGAACTTGGTTTGGTTGGCGTCCAGCCACTGGCGATACTGATCCTGTCCACTCGGTTGGGTCAAATCGAACCCACTCGACTGAGTGGTCAACTGCCACTTCAGCATATTCTGCTGGTCAGTAGTGGACAACTGATACTTCGCCGCTTGGTCTGTTACATACTTCTGATAAGCAGTGCGCCCCGCATCGGTGGACAAATCATACCCCGCCGCCTGTGACGCCGTCCGCGCCTTCTCCAGTGTAACCTGCTGCTCCGCTGTCAACGTGTTCCCAGCGGTAAATGCCTGGTAGAGCGATCTCCCTTCAGGGGTGGACACGTCAAATCCAGCAGCCGACGCCGCAAGCTGCGACGCAACAATATCCTTCTGATCCTGCGCGGTCAACTGGTTCCCCTTGGCCCATTCGTTGAACTTAGTCAATCCGTCGTCGGTGGTAATGTCAAACCCACTGGACTGCTGCAGAATGTTCCACTTGGAGATCCTCTCCGCACTGGCCCTGCTAAGGCTCCCCTCACTCACCTGTGCCGCCAGTGTCGCCTCGAACTGTGCCGTGTTAGAGTTCTGCGCCTGCTGTGCCAGTGTAAGCGTAACCAACCCCGTGCGTGGGTCTCTAATCTGCCCGACCATATTCCCGATGTCAATCTCATTCTGTTTCACACGGGCCAGGCTCTGCTCGTTCAGCTGCTCCCTACTGAACCGCAACTCCTCAAGTTGCTGTTTCTCCTGCGAGTTCAACCCCGCTGTCGCGATCCTCTCCGACGTGCTTGACCCCAGTAGCGCTATATACTCCTGACTGGTGATCGCCTTCCCCTGTGTCAATCTATCCTCAACACCCTGTGCCTGGATCGCTTTCAAATTCCCAAGCACCTGCGCGTCCAGTGTAATGCGACCTTCCTCTGCAGCTTTGACAATCTGCGCGATCTCCGCCTGATTCTGCGCGGAAATGGTCAATCGCCCCTCTGCACCTTGCGCTGCGATATTTGCGAGGTCTCCAACCTGTTGCTGGGAAAGGGTCAACCGCCCTTGCGACCCTTGCTCCGCAATCTGTGACAGAGACTGTGCCCCTGCGGCCCCGATGGTCGCCAGTTGCCCCGCCGTCTGCGCGGGGATAATGATGTCCCTCTGCGCCTCCGCACCAGCCTTGATGTTCGCGGCATCCACAGTGCCCTGCGCCTGTATGTTCCCCCTGGTCTGTTCGCCCTGAGACTCCGTGTTGGCAAGGGTAGTAAGCGACTCCATCCTCTGCAGGCGCTCATTCTGCCTCAGAGTCAGCAACTTCAACATAGAATCCGCCACTTGCCCCTCTGATTGCAGGCGGGCATTCTCTGCCGTTTGCTGGTCCAGACGTGATGTCTCCCCCGACATCAACATATTGCGTGTCTTCTGTAAGGCGGCGTTCTCTTTGTATCCCTCATCCCGCACGGATTGCCCAACGCCACGGATGGCGGCAGCATACTTCCCGATGTCCAACTCACCCGTCACCCCCTGGTCGGCATTGGGATCGGTAGGCGGTTGGCCGCTGTTCGGGTCATCCGAGTTCACAATCCCACCATTGCGCTGTGCGAAGTCCGCGATCAACTGGCGGCGGAACGGGTCGGATATTGCAGTGTCGATTGCCATTGGTTATTCCCCTTGAAGTTCTCGTCGAACAGTTTCCATAAGAGTCGTGTAATTCACTCTCGTTCCCGCGTTAGCCTCAAAAGCTCTTTGTGTCGTCGTTCCCCGAGGGAATAGACGCAAAAGCACTTGCCCCCCTCGATGATTGGAGATCTCGTTTCCATAATTCTCGATCAACCACTGAGCAATACGTTCCGGTGGTCGCGCAAGTAATCCCTCCGAAACGATCTCAGCGATGTGATTCCCGATCTCGTCTTCAATAGAGGGTGAATTTCCTCCAAGAGGAGGACCTAAGTTAATTCCTTGTCTAATATATTCCACAGTGCGGGGAGTGAAATCTCTCTCAGAGATAATTCGGTCTACTTCTTGATTAAACACTTGATCCGACATACGATAACGGGCTTCATTTCTCTCCATGTTTCGAATCTGTGAAAAGGCCCTCCCTCGCTCAGATGTCGGACTCACCACCGCGTGTGCCTCCTCCTCCAGCGTCCCCACTGGTAGATCCGCCCGTGTGTTAATCCAATCCCACGGGCCGAAAGCGATGGGGCCTTCACTGGCGCGTTCCTCGCGGATTTCATTAAGCCCAGGACGGTTATTTCTGGTAACACTCGTCACCGATGGATACTCCCCCCTCCGCTGTGCTCGGATGTCCGAGGCGAAATTGGGGCCGGATTCTTGTTCTAAAATCACCTGCGATAATGGATAGTGCTTTCCCCGATCATATTCCGCTATAAACCTATTCGGTGTTGGATTATAATTCACTTTAGGAAAAGCCTTTCTTGCTGCTCTCCGTAGTGCATCTACATCATCGGCAAGAGCGAGTTTTTTAGTGTCTGGAGTAACTTCAAGTTTATCCCACAAAGAGTAGGGCTTTTTAATAATGCTCTGTCCTGCGGGATCATCTTTCGGAGTGTAAGACACCAGCTGGCCAAGAACATCATACATACTATTGTGTGATGCTCTTAATCCCTGTATAGTTAATCTACTCCCCCCACCCGCCACTTTCTGAAACGGCACTCCCGCCTCCAAATCCCCACGCACGAGATAGCGGGTAATCTCCCCCGGTGGCGGTGCATCCTCTCCAAGGGCCTTCATCGCTTTAATAGTCCTCTCCGTGTAAGGCCCCGGCATGGACACACTCGGCGCACCCTTGCTCAACAGATACGCCTCCACCTGCTGGCCGGGGGTCAACTTCCGCGCATGCTTCAGATCGCCCTCAGGAATAAACACATCAACCGGCACACTCGCAGACCCTTTATCCACATACCTGTTCACACTGTGCCAGAACAACCTCTCCTCTTTCCCGCCGGCCTTTTGTATCTGCTCCAACGCGTGTGCCTTCAGTTCATCCTTAGGCAGCGCCAGCAGGTCATCTATCCATCCAGCGTCTTCAATAAACTTACCCTGAACCTTTGCTCCCACCGACTTCGCGAGGTCCTCCTCTGCAGTCTTCACCCCAGGCACACGGCCGTATTGCACAGACGTAAACGGACTCTTATACTTCCTCGTAGCGTGGGCATACTCGTGCGCAAGCACCCGCACGTAGGCGTCATCCCAGAATACATCACGGGTTTCCATTGTCCCGGTTGCCACGCTTATCGACTTACTGGACGGCTCAAACAATCCAGACGCCTTACTGGCGAGGGCCCTATTGGCACTATCTCTCTCAATGGCATTACCATACACAGGCCCCACAGATGCCGTCTTTGTCGCGGTGGGGTATTTCTTCCTAATATACGCAATAGCGCGACTGAACGCTGGCAACCCTGTCACGTCTTCCAACGTCTCCAACAGTGCCTGTCTCCCTGCCCACACTCCTCCCATCACAAGTGGTGCCGGTGAAAGATCAGTGGCCGCTCCAGCCACGAATTCCTCTGGAGTCATTTTATCGTTAGTGCGCAGCATCTCAAACGGCAATCTCCCCACAGCGCGCATCGGAGATGTCACCCTCTCCGGCAATCCCTCCGCAATCGCGTCAAACGCCCCTTTCACCGCGCCACGCACGGTGTCCTGTATTCTGTTCCGTGCGCGGTTGGCAGCGTTGGCACGCTCTGTCATCGCGTCCACAGCGCGCGGGCCCAGAATGGCATTGATCGTGTTGTCGACGGTCTCATCGCGCTTCCCTGCTCGCTTGGTGATCCCGGTATAGATGGGCACAGTTCGGCCTCCAAACTTAAGCTACTCGGTAAAGGAACCCAACCACTGTCCCGCCGCCACTGATCACATAGAACACCCCAGCGTTGCACGGAATCTGGTCATCCGCCGCGAACATCACCTCATCCGACTGTTTCTCATCACTGGTCGCAAGCTGCGCGATCATCGTGCCTGTGGCATCCGCCCCGGCGTACACCTTCATCACACCATCACCCGTGTCACTGATCACGCGGGCACCCTTGAACCGCATATTCTTATTAAACCCACTCGCACTCGGCCCTACCACCCCAGCCGTCTCCGCAAGCGCACCGCTGCACACAATGTTCGCCATTTCACTCTCCCACTCTCTTAACGGTAATCCAAAGACCATTCGCTAAATCAACAGCGGCCCTGATCTTTGGTATCACAATTCCACACGCAGCCTGTGACCCTGAAATGTAGTCAACTCCGTGCCCCATGCCCAGCGCGATGCACCCTTTGACATCCTTCGCCCAGTTCCCCGCGTGCATTAGAATGTCAGATCGCCCAGGGACATCCATCAGCTTCGGCAGCCACATCCCAAAGCTCGGTGACTTATACATCTGCACACGGTATCTCCCCTCAGGGATGGCCGCCAGGTCTGGCGTGTTCGCCCCGCCCATCCAGGGCCGCTCGAGGGTAACACACTCCTGCGTGGACCCGAGGTAAAACTCCCCGCAGGTGGATTCCCCAGTATACCACCGTCTCCAAATTGCCCCTTCCATCACTCTCTCCACGTAAAGTCAACCACTGCCCGCCTGTTAAACTTCCAACTCTCCTCATCACGCCCGTGTGTGACTGGCGCCTCCTTCCCCATAGTGCCAGTCTGCACACGGTCGGCATTGACTCCCATCCTCACCAACCACGCCTTCACACTGTCCGCACGCCTTTGCCCGAGTGCAAGGTTATACTCCACAGTGCCCCGCTCGTCACAGTGGCCGGTGACTGTGAAGTCTTGCCCTTTCTCAGTGGCGCCCAATGTGGACAACTGATCCTGCCGAATAACCGCACTGTCGTAGTCAAACAGCACAGTTTCCCCACCATCGTGAATGATGGCCTTCGCTCGTGGGGCCGCTGTCCGCTTGGCCACCGGCACCACCACACTCACCTCCACCGGCACAGCAGTGCCCATCATCGGGATGGTCGTCTTCACATTGATCGCTGTGCCGCATCCCAGGCACAGCAACGCTACCACAGGCCACTTCATACCTTGACCTCCTCCACACTCTTATGCTCACGGAGGAACTTGTTCAAGAACTGAATCGCCCCCTGCGTGGCCGACGTCACCAGAATATACATCGTCGGGGAGAGATGTGCAATGTCCAATCCTTGAAGGACCTCGATCAGCCCTTGAGCGAGCAGAGGGAGAAACACATGCCGCAGCACAGAACTCACCCCGGCCTTATTCAGCGCATACGGTCCACTCGTGACAATCACGTTTGCCATCACAAACCTCCTAACTTGAGAATAATAAGCAGCAACACCAGGGCCACTATTACCTTAGTCTCCTTGGGCGCCTTGACCCCGCCGATGTCCTCTTTCTTCAGCCAGAGATTCGCGAACATTGGACAATTTCTCCTTCGTGTCGTTGAATTGTCTCCAGAGTTCACTCATATTTCTATCAAGAGTGTTCACTGTATCCTCCAGTTTGGTATATCTCCTTTCCGATGCGATGCCCTGTCGCCATACCATTCCTCCGATGGTAAGTAACAGAGCGGGACTCAACAACTGACCAAGCCACGGAAGAAGTAATTCCATCCCGACCTCCTAACTTGCTACAACCCTAGCGATATCTTACATCGTAGATCGCCAAACTATCGCGGTTCAACACACGAAGACTATCCCCAACGGCCTTTATCGCCCCCGGAGATAAATCAATCATCCATAAACTATCACGGCCAGATACAATCCACTTTTTGTAGAGAGTGCCATCGGGAATTCCCCAGAACGAGAAATTGCGCGTGGTATCGCGCACAGGAAAATCTTGCACAATCCGAGAGACCGAATAATGACGATAGGCCGTAACCACTTGAGCTTTACCTCTGGGCCGATGCATCAACACTACTACAAGAGGCTCAGCCATTGCCGACGATGCACATAACAGCAGGACTATGAAGGTCTTCATTGTCTCACCACTCCTGAAATTTTGATGTCGAACGTTTCTCCCGAGCCTACGAGGGACCAGGGAGATATAACCGATCCAGCGGCATTATATAGAAGAATCTTAATGCTCGACGGAGAACCTGTAAACCCTGCATCTGCCGTGACTGTAAATATCTGGGCCCCTCTGATACTTGTTGTTGTTGCAACAGTATATCCCAAATCCCACTCTAAGACAGTGCCAACATTAACAACCGCTCCTTGTGTTTTCTTGATCCGGAAAGAGTTATCATCAGTATCAAGATACGCGTCCGCTCCTGTATGAGTCCCTGCAGATACCACAGCTTGAGCACTAGTTGATGTCGTAAAGAATCCCGCCGTTGAATATTTGCTTGTGCCAGAATATGCCTGCGTCGCGTCTGTGATATCATATTTATTGTCTCCACCAACGTTCTGCACGCGAACAATAAAACTTGCCCACTCAAATCGACGTGCTTGTGCTGGATTGGTAGTAGAATAATCTATTACAATCGGGCGCTGGCCAAGATCATCCAATGACACGGATGAATTTTTAATGTCTGAAGAATCTGCCAGGCTATTAAAGTTTACGTCTCCGCTTGCGGGAACTGTGAGCAATGTCGAGACAGTCACACTTCCCAGAGTGCCTACCGACCCCGCAGCTCCGGTAATCACAGACACACGAAGTGTATCCGCACTGATTTCAAACGTAGAGTCTGGCGTCCCAATACGTCGCCCAACTCCGCGCGTTGTATCTGGTAGTAATGTTGCTCCGAAGCCGAACACAATCGCATTTGTGCGTGTTCCAGCAGGAGTCACCGCACCGACAAGAATTGACCCATTCGGCCTGACGGTCATTCCTTGACCGTTCTGAATCACACGAGTCTTGGAGTTTGTCGAGTCTGCTCCAGACAACGCAAACACAACCTGCGGAAAACACAAAAGAAACAATATAACTCTACGCATCATTAAACCTCGTGAGCAGATGACTGTGGAATTGCGCCTCTAATATCAACATTGATAACGCCAACAGCGGCATCTACCACTTCGATTGTCCCAACCTGTTGACATCCTGCAGGCTGTGGACACGTCACTGTGAATCCTCCCGCTGTGGTAGACAACCACACTGGTCTGCCCACCGTCCCACCAGCTGTATTCTGCGCCGTCAACCTTCCCCTCTTATACACCCTCCCAGCGACAGCGGTCGTCAGCGCTGTCAACACAACATACTGCGCATACAAGCTGGTATTAGAAGGATCTATCGCCTGCGCCTTTGCCACAACACCGTTCACACCACTCAAACTCGTCTGATACACAAACGTCCCAACAGCAAACGTGCTACCTGTTGACTGAATGGCATCAATACCCTCTCCACTTGCCGACCCTATCAACGCACTATCTACCCCATTGTGCGTATGCCCCGTGGCTGGCGTTGTGCTGTTGAAGTTGTTGAGCTGAGTCAACAGATTGGTCAACATCGCCATCAACTCTGTCGGACTGTTTGGCGTCGCATCTTCGACAGGCGACTCCACTCCGTAGCTAAATGTCGTTTGCGCAGCGCTCATCCTCTAACCCTCGCCTTCTTTATCTGATAGGTCATCGCATAGCCCGCAAACGCACATTCATTCTGTGCGCCATCATCGTTATTGAGTAGAATCAACTGAAACGTCCCTGCCATCTCATTCACCGTAATGGCCGCACGCAGGAATGGTCTATCCTTCCAAATGGTGCTCCCCCACTGTGACATAATATCCGGATCATTGCCGTCATTCCAATACGGAATATTCCCCGTGAACTTAACCGCCACTGGCGTCGCAGGGTGCCTGACACTTTGATCAATAATCCACTCCGCTGTCATTGTCCCATTATACTTCTGATACAACGCAGGGAATATCCTCCTCACCCTTGCATTGTTCGCGCTTGACAGCAGGAATATCTCCCCGTGGTGGATCTCAAAAGTAATATCCGTGCCTGTGGTCGCCCCCACTGCACGGTTATCCTTGTATCCGTTGTTCAACTGTGCTACATACCCATCAGCCCCAAATGCGTGGCACACCAGTGCCCCATTCGCGTCCTCTATCATCGCAACAGAATGCACATCCAATCCTGTCCAAACTCCTGCCCACACATACCTCACATCCACTCCCTGTGGCCCTCGGCCCATATCTGGACTCGAGTGCTTCAACGAGTAGACATACAACTCATCATACGTGGTGGAATCCCCCGACATCACCGTCCACATCAACTCCTCATCCGCCGGCATATGCATACAAGTCATCTCATACGCCGACCCCTCCGCCTTCGTATCATACCTCGTGGCCATACTGTCGCCGATGGAGGTCACCTCCAGCCCATCCTCCGCCAGCGCGCGGAGCGTTCCGAGGTAGATATTCGCATCGTCATTGAAATAAAGATGATGCCCAACGCCTTTCATTCCCCAATGCGAAAATGCCCCTATCGACGGACTAATGCGGAACTTCGCAAACTGTGTCCGATCCTTCCCCGTCACCAGCGAAATAGACCTCTCCTTCGCAATAGCCAGGTTCTCATACCACGCACACAGACCACGAATCTGATATCCGTCCCCCGGGTCCACATAGAACACCGCCGTACTACCCCAATATGTCGGATCAAGGTCTGCACTGTAGGCCACAAGGGATGGATTATACGAATCTCCCGCCGCAAAGAGCGCATCCGCATACACACACAAATAACGCGGCGCATTGGTAAACCCTGCCGCCTGCCAGGGGGTCATTAAACTGGTAACGGTAGTGCCATCCCACATAAAGAACGCTGTCCCATCACAATACACCACACACTCCGCCCCACTCCCATTCAGAAAGTTCACCATACACGGTTTCGCCGTGCCCATTGTGGGCGTGCCAGCAATGGCGTCAAACACAAGAGTGGACGTGTTGAACTGGTAAAGCGTGGTCCCACTCTTTGCCAGTGTATACCGCGTCACCGTTCCGTTGGTATTGTGCTTATAGAATCCGTGCCCACCCTTTATCGCACTCGCCAGCGCGGTATCGGAAATCCTCAAGCTCCCCCCACGCGACACAAGAACTCCCTCCTTCGCAAGGTGGAAGTTCCTAATAAGGGCACACTGGTGCGGGGCCAATTCGGTTGCATAGGATGTCGCATTCATCCCCTGCCTAACTCCCCGAAAGGGCAATGTCCGTGTCTGCCACATTACATCCTCCACCGCAAGCGCGTCACACCTTTGGGGGTCTGGTCTTGATTCCGCGAAATGTAACTGGTAAAGGTGGAGAAGAAATCCCTCTCCATCGCAAGCAACTCATTCACACTGTCCTCGAGGGCAATCTTCGCAACTGCCGCTGCACGGTAGGCCACCATCGGATGGAACTGCTCTGGCAGGGGCGGACACAGTTGGTAGAGCGAACTGGCTGCAGTGGGTGTAGTGGTCCAAGTGAACCCCAATGTGCACACACGCGTACTGGCCACATAATCGGTAATCACATTCGGCTCAATCACTCGCTCAGTGGAATCCAACGCGATGATCGGTATCTCATTGTAGGCATCGTTGAGATTGATCCGGTTCCCCTTGGTTGGAGTGCTCGCAAACGTAAGTGTGGTGGCCGCTGCGGCACTCACAATCCCATAATGCATCGGTGGCGGCGCACTACTCGCCCACACCCGCAACGTATCCCCTGCACTATTCGGCACAGGGGCAACGCCCAACTCTGTATTCCTCAAAAAGTACGCATCCTGCCCTACAAGATTCCTCCCCCATCCATAGTTCAACGCGAACTTCTCCGCAAAACTGGTTGTAATCGCGGGGGCCGATGGTGTAAGCGACGTCTTCTCCACCATCGAGATCCTCGACACAAACCTCGCCCAGCGATACATCTCCTGATCTGCTACATACGTGATATCGGTTGGTCGGAGGAAGAAATCCTTGTTCTCCTCCGCGCACTTCACCTGATAAAACCCAATGGACGCGTCAATATGCCCCAGAATATCATCATCGCTAATCTGACTCCCAGGGCTGGCGTCAAACGCCAACACTCTCACAAGGTTCACAAGTTGCTTCGATCCAAGCATCCTACACCTCGTTCCTTTGTGCGGGCGTCACATTGTGCCACGGCAACTCACTCCCACGCTCCCAGCAGTTCCCCACACTCCCCCATGCGTTCCTCTTGAACAACCTCCGGTAGTGCCTCCTAATGGCGTCACTCCGCTCAAAGTCATCCATAGTGGTCACAGGGTTCCCATCAACAAACCCCGGACTCCCATCCAACTCACCCACTCCCACCCTCTGCACACCATCCCGCGTCACCATCACCATCCCCTTCCTCTCCACATCCCTTGCAAGGAACTCCTCCACAAACTTCACCGGATCCCTCTGTGAGTGGCAGGCTCTTGCCATCTCAACTGCCGCCCAATCCAGCGGGACATATTCCGTCATATCACTCAGCAGCAAGAAATGGGTCGGCTCATCCATCTTCCCAGGACTCCAATGGCGGTAGATATGCCACCTCGGCTCTCCATCCCCTTGCAGCTCCCACACAGCCACAAACCCTCGGTCTATCCTTGCCATCTCCCGTCTGACACTCCCATCGACAAACGGATGATCGCTCTCCAACGCGCGATCCACAAAATCGTGCGTCCCCTTGGAGTGCATCAAGGACAGAATCCGCCTAGTGTAGGGATGGATGCCGGTCCGTATGGGCATCAATCCATCGCCATTGGAGCCTGGTCGTGTTGTCATGGATATGCCACCGCCGCCATTGCATTCGGTGTCCCGACACGAATAATCAGCTCAATGATATACGGCTCTGCCGTGTCGGTTGATCGAATATCCAGTGAAAGTTTCGCAATCCCTGTGGGCATGCCGTTGGTGTTCGTTCCAGCATCCTCCACATAAATCCCCTTTCCTGCGTGCACTCTCACCCACACATCAGTCCGTCTGAGGGGATTCTTAATCAGCGACTGTGTGTTCGCGCTTGCATGGGTAGTGCCGTAGATAAAAATGCTATCCTCAAACGGACCCATTGTTCCTCCTACGGCTTGGTAATGACGTTGCCCTTGACCTGTCCGAGCACCGTCGGGCCACCCACGTTCAGAGTCTTGAACCTGTAACCCGCGCCAACCGACAACTTCGGCACATACGCGAGGCGCAGACCCATGAAGTAAATGGTATCATTGCCCGTGCGTGTGTTGTCGCCATAACCCCCAGCGCTATCCAGGCGCGCTGTGACGGTAACAACCTTATCCCTCCACGTGTTCACAGTGGCATACCCTCCTGCGAGGGAGTCCCACTTGGTCTGATTCCACCGCCACCTGGCCGCTGTGGAGTCCCTCGAAGTGGTAATGGAATCCTGCCCTGCGTTCCCATTCGCCAGTGACCCAGACCCAGCGCCAATCGCGTTAAACGTCAACTTCCACCGCAGTGACCCAATAGCCGCGTTGGTGGTGCTGGTCCAGTTCACCGCTGCCAGAATCCCATACGTCAGGTCCATATCACTGGGCACGGGAAAGGTGATATTCACCTCGCTCTTCCCGACATTCATCACCCATCCAGTAATGGCCTGCTGTGCGGTGGTGGTGGTCCCAAGGTGCCGCAGTTGCGCCGACACTCCCCCTGTGGTCCCACCAACCGCCGACCTCGCGATCTTGTTCCACGAACTCACCCCAGCAACCGAAATCGCAGACGACGAGCTATCCTGGTAGGCGGCAATGTTCACATCATTGACCCCCAGGTCCTTCACCTTCGCCTGGTAGTCCGCGTCATTGTCCCTCCACGCGACCAAGAGACCCGCCGCTACCATCAGCGCAAGGGCCACTCCGGTCAACTGCATCGCCTCCCGGAGAAACCTGCTCTTCCTGATCTTATCCATCTCCAAACTCCTTTGAAAGTTCTGCGGCCGAACCCCAACCGCCTTCCTTACACCACGTTGTCGATGTCCTGCAGCTCCCAGCACGCGCCCCTGCGCCGAACGCCCATCTGCACATACCAGCGGTAGTTGGCCTCATACGTGTCCCGTCGGCCAACCGGCTTCAGCACGTCCCCACCGTACTTGATAAACCCCGGCCTGATGCCCTCGTAGATCGACAGGGTCTGGGTGGGGATTCCCCTCATCGTCAGCGGCGGCGCCCAGAGATCCGGCACAATGGCCACGTTGCCGTTGAAGTCGGCTCCCGACCAACCCTCTGACAACTTGAGCGTATTGACCTGAATGCGCTTCTGGGCACAGTAGTCCGCAAATGACAGAAAACCCGCACGATCTGTCACGATCAGATCGGTGGGAACCCCACTGTTCATCTCCGCATCCGTCATCGCATCTTCGATCCTAATCCGCGAGATCGGCTCCGGCGTCCCCGCAGTGGCCCCGGTCTTGATAACCGCTTGCCACTCCGGCACTTCCGTCGTGGTCAGGTTCTGCAGCGTCCCACTGCCGTAAATGTCCCCCAGCCCGTTCATATCCTTCCCACGGCTACCCTCTTGGAAGATGAACTCATCCCCAGAGAGTGTCCCCGGGCTGGTATCCACGGTAATGGTCGCACTGGTGCTCTGCCCGGACCCCTTGGCAACCGCCGTCACCCTGAAGGTTCCACCGATCTGACTCCCACCGGAGAGGGCACTCCAGATCTCAATCCGCATGTTCTTCGTGATAAACTTCGCCCCGTTGGTGTCGGCGTCCTTGTAACCCGCACTTCCCCTGTTCCCCGCGCGGTCAATGGTGAACGTGAGTCCACTCTGCGCCGGCGTGGCGTCCACCCGCGCAATACACCCGTCACTCTTGTAATGCAGGTTCCTGTTAATGTTCATCAGAAACGCGTTCGTCTTCGTCAACAGCTCCCGCGTCTCCGCATCGTCAAACGCCCCTGCGGACCCCTGTGACAACTCCAACGTCGGCCCCGTCACCCGTGCACTGAAGTAGTGATACGCCAGCGCCACCCTGGTGTTCTCATAAATCCCCGGTTCCGGCTCCGGCATATCTTCATCTTCCCCACGCGATCCAACACCCCCGAGGGCCATACTCTCCACCGCAATTACCGCATACTTCCCGGCAATGTGCTTCGGTCCTCGCAGGCGGGGCATCACAACCTCATCCAAGAGCACAGTCTGCCTTGCGAACTGGCTCTCCACACCTTCCTCGTAAAATTCCTTGAGGAACGCGTTATAGGCTTCCAAATCCAGATTCATCTCTTATCTCCTCTGTCCTTGCCTGGCTCGGTATCCCTCCAGCCACTTCTCTGCAGAATCAATAACACGCGGAATGTGGCGAAGGTCGGGCATCCTTTGCTTACTCACTGTATCCTCTGGCGGCCGTGCACCTGCCACGTCCCGCACCGCCCCTGGCTCTTCCACGCGCTTCTGCAATGTGACTCCTTTCCGAGCGAGATCTTGGTGAATTTCTCGCGCCAATTCTTTCACTTCCACTGCCGTTGGAGTCCTCTCCTGTTCCCGCGAGAAATTGGTCACCGCCGAAAGCAGTGCCCTCTCGCTACACAGTTCAAACTCCCCAAGAGCAGTCTCAACCGAAGCAAACACAGCATCGACATTCTTCTCCGCCTCTACTTGCGCGGTCCTTTGTGTGATGGTCTCCAGCGCTTGCTCGATCTTCTCCAACTTTGGCGTGATATGGTCGGGCCGTTGCGGTGCCCCTACCTTAATCACCTTCGGCTGGTAGCCATCCCACTCCTCGCGCGGCTTCGTGGTGAAGAAGTCAAAGTCCTCTCTCAACGCGACCTCCTGCTCCGCGAGGCGAGCTTCCCGCGCCTGCAACTCCGCCTCCCGTGCCTGTGAGGCCTTCCGCATTGTCGATACAGCCTCTGTCTTCTTCCGGTAATCCTTCTCAAACAGATCACCCTTCTCCCGCAACCGCTGAATGTCGGCAGGGGTATACTTCACCCCATCCACGAGGATCTCAGTTGCAGTGGCTCCTGCATCAGCTCCCGCACTGGCCGGTGCAGGTTGGCCCTTAGCTGGTTGGCTCACTTGTTCCTGAGGCATCTGTGCTCCCTTCTGTTGGTTGAGACTGCTGCTGTCCTGGTTCCACAGTGGCCCCGAGTGCCTGTGCCATTGCCTGCACAGTCATCTCCCAGTGGCCTTCCCACGCCTGCCTAAACCCCGGCACAGTGGCAGCCGCAACCTTCCACCGAACCGTGTTCATCTGTTGCTCGTGCTCCTCAAGATGCAAATCGTGCCTATCCCACGGTTCCGCAGGGATAACTACAAACTCCTGTGTCTGCAACATCTCCCACATCAGATCATTCTCTTGCCGTGCGATCTCCCTATGCTGGTTGGCCTCGTCGTACTGCGACCCAGGGATGGCAAATTGCATCAACTCCATAAACCTATTGGAGTCGGGTTGCCCCTGCTTGTTCCTGATGCCCCCGATCTGAAACGCCTCCATAATAATCCCGGCCTGTGCCGTCTTCGACTTGGAAATCCCCGGCACGGTCCTCATAGACACAATGGTATGGTCGCCCAAATTCTGCCCTTTAAACTGCGCCACTTGCCTTTGGTTATTCTCCCCAACATACCGAATCATCCTATCATCGGTAATCATCACGGAGATAATCTGCAACTTTTTGGAGAACTGCAGCGAGAGTGCATTCTGCAACCCCCGCTCCGGCACTGACAATGGCCTATCATCCTGCTCCTGCAGATTGGATAGCATCAACCCTGACCGACTCCCCCCTGGATTCACGCCCTTGCTCGCCTTATGCAAGAGTTGCACATCCTCAAGATGCAAACCCATATTCTCACTATGCCTAAACACATACGCCGGCATCGCAGTGGGTTGTGTGGGTTCTGGCTTGAACGGTGGGTTGTATTGAATGAAGTCCCCACTCAAGTCCGTAATAGACGAAACCCCCGACCCATTCGGCACCAACCACTTAAGGTTGGCCATCGTATCCTTCGCCTCAATAATCTGACTCTCTGTCTTATTAATCTGCTTCTGCAGTGGTATCTGCGACTCGATGGGGGACTGGCTATAATACCGCGTAATGTTCCTGTGCCACGAATACTTCACCAGCGGATTCCCCTTCATCTTCGCATACTGCACAGGCCACGCACCCCCGCGAAGCATCTTCTGGTTGGCGAAGTGCCCGTAGAACCCCTCAGGAATCCCCTCTTGCGGCCTCTGATACCACTTATAAACCGTACACCCCTCAATCCCTTGCATCTGCGCACGATCCAACATACTCCCTGTCCCACTCACCAGCCTCGCAACCGCGTCATAATGGTCATCTCTGTAGGTAACACTCGTCTCCGGCTCCAACATAACCTTATACGTATTATAAATGTCCTCGCAAGACATCCACTCCCCAATCAAGAACCAAAACTTGTCATCCGTAGGGGTCGGCAGCATGTCCGTGGCCACACAGAACGCACTGTAAATCCGCACCGTGTTATCCCCTTCCCACACCAACTGCGGTTCCCCATCCGGCGCACCCTCCTGGGTAAAGTTCTGCCGCAGAACTTTCCCTCCGGCCCTTTCATCCCAGTCCTCAAACCCAAACACATCTCCATGCTCCAGCACACCCGCACAGATCAACCCCCACAGTTGCTCCCACCCCTGCACGTCCCAGTAGTGGTCACACGCCCTCACGGCTGCAGTAGCCGCATCCTTCGCGTCCGCCGTGTTCCGCAAGGGGAAAGCCTCCGGCCTCGGTTGGTCACTAGACAACTTCGCCTGCATATCCAGCGCCCACGGACCAATCTTATCCACCACCATATTCACCGCACCACTTGGCGGATCTGGGAACAAAACCCTGTGCCGCGAGCGGTCAAAGACCCCCCACTGCAGTCCATCCTTGAACGCAGTGCACATCCTCCAAACCGCCCTTTTTGGCTCGCTATACTTCAGCCACATCTCGAAAGTGCGGCGTGCAAGGGCAAATTGCCCGAGGGCATCCAACTTGGGCATTCGCAGGCGACTCTTAAAGTCGGACTTTATCTCACTGGTGTTATCAATTACCACGTGCGGTCTCCCCGACAGGGCCAAACAACTGCTCATCTACCTCATCCATCGCACCTCTGTTCTGCATCTGTGCATACTTCGTCCGCAGGGATGTCGCATCCATCCCGTTCACCTTGATGGCCCTCTGGTGTATCGGCAGCAACCCTGTATCATGGGCCAACGCACGGTCCTGCGCAATCGCCACATCCCTCATCGCCTCCGACATCACCAACCTCTGCCTCATCCCTGTCCACAACACCACTCCCGCCAACCCACCGCAAACAAAAATCGCTATCCCTGCAACGCACGCGACCGCTGTGATCGGGTCCACGATAACCTCCCCAAGTGCGGGTCATACTCCCCTTGCCTGTCCTCCTCACGCGCCATCCTCATCACCCGATCCACCACTGTCTCCTTCTTCGGCTCCTTCGTCTGCACAAGTTGAATGTAGAAAGCCGCCACGCCATATCGCAGTGCGTCACACTGGTGATCCTTCTGCCCATCCTTCGGCTTCCCCGTCCTCGGATCAATAATGTAACTCACCGCCTGGTGCCTAGTGTTCACACAACGCCAATTAACGGCAAGCTGATCGTGACGGAACAGAAAGTTACACCTATCAAGCCCCGCATCCACATCATTGTCCGCTGGCCTCAGGCCAAACGGCACTCCCAGCGCGCGGAACGCCTCTTGATACAACCCTACAATGGTCACATTCTTGGCTCCCGTCCGCGTACTCGGCCCATCCGCCAACCTCACCATCGCAGGGTCGTGCACCATGTGCATAAACTCGTGGCAGTATTGCCACAAGTCCACATCTGGAAATCCCGCCTTCACCCTCTCCACCCGGTGCTGCTCCAACTTCTGCACAATCAACGCAACGTGATCCTCCACAAGCCCGCCATCCGTATACGCCTCATCGAACTGCACCACCTTCCACGGCCAACTGTCGCAATCAATAGCAAGGAACGCGCACGCATTACCCTTGGAGCGCCCATAGTCAATAGCAATCCCCTTCTTCCAATGCGGCTTGGGGATAATGTCTGGCCGGGGAAAGTGCCTCTGTTGGTCCAACTCCTCAAAGCACTGCCCTTCCATCCCCTCTGGCGACCCCTCGATGTCAATTCGGTATCGGCGATCTGAGAGGTTCTTACGCGCGTTGTCAAAATGGTCTGCAGGAAGGAACTTCTTATTATCAATGGTCTTGGAGTGGATCAACTGGTAACGCTCATCATACCCAACATCCCCCGTCACCCTTGCATCCTCGTTGGCAAACCAGAGGTATGTCCAATGTGCCGGCCCCGGCGGGTTCCCCTCACAAAAGCAACTGTTATGCAAGAGTGGCGTTCCATTCAGTGTCTGCACCATCCTCACACGGTTGGTCTGAAACTCAATCCACGTCTCCAGGTCCATCTGTTCCACCTGCGAAAACGCGGCAAACCCGAGGTTAATCCCAACTATTGGCGAAAGGTCGTCAAAGTGCCCCAACACTAGCTCACTCCCATTCTCCAACACCAGCACTCTATCACTCTTCACATACTTTTTAATCCACTTCCTGGGCACAATGCGAAAGATCTCCCTCATTACCGTATTCTTGAAAGACTGCCACTCCTTGCGGGCGATAAACCCCCGGTTCCCACTCAAATCGCCAAAAATCGGCGTGTCCACCATCAAATACAGACACCTAAATATCAACCCCCAGGTCTTACTCGCCCCCTTCGCCCCAAGCATCGCCGGATACTTCGCCAAACTGGACGCAAAAAGGTATTGTTTATAGTTCAACTCACACTCTATATCATTGCCGGGATTAATCGGCACCACATCCTCTGGTGTAAGGTCGCCAATGGCGTCCTCTTCCTGGTGGGTAAGGGCGAATCCAATCCTGTCGGTGGCAATTTCCATAGGTAGGGTAGTAGATGCACCTCAAGGTTTCTTGGCCCGCACTGTAAAGTGCCTCACACTGGCCACTGTCTTCCCCCTCGCATCCCGTGTGACAAAATGATGCCTCACCACTCCACCCTCCTCCTCAACATCTATCACAATGCCACTCCCACGCGGCCCGTCAAAGCACTTAGTGTCACACACATGCACAGCCTGGTCCAACTGTGTCGCGCTTGGCTTTGTCCGGTCATCCATTGGCGACCTCCGTCACATCCGTCTCCACGTGCGTCTTCCCCGGCCTATCACTCTGCGTCACCACCACAGTGCGGATAGTGAGCTTTGGCACAGTCGCTCCCACTCCCCCTTCAATCCCCATCACTCGGTGGGCCCCCGCAAGGACATCCCTCGCACACGCTGCCCTGACATTCTCCTCCTCTGCCGCGCGGGCAAGGGCAAGTTGCACATTCAGCATCTCCAGCGCCACTTCCTCATACTTCTCCCGCAGCTCACTAGTCCGATCAAGGACCGCCGCACTTCTGATCGCAAGAAGCCGCGTCATCTCCATCTGCACATCTGGGCGGGCAAGGGCGTGGCTCACTGTAGTGGGGTCACACCCGCACGCCTCCGCAATGGTGGTGTTCTTCATCCCCTGCAGTGCCCCGATCATAATCATCCTATACTTGGCGGGAATGGCGGGGTTAATCGCATTCAGCACGCGAAAAAGGGTGCCGTCATTTTCTAAAATTGGCTTGGTGGTCGGTGGCATCGCGGGGCACTCCAGTTTGACCCAAATTCAATCTACCCTACCTCATCGCGCTACGCGCGGTAATGTGTGCAATATAACGTAACCCAAAGGGCGCGGAGCGCGGGGTGAGAAAGGGACCAGATCGAGCGGGGTCTGGTTGGTCAGAGTGGGTTGTCTCCCTTTCCACAGACCCGAAAATTCCGTATGACCAGCCGTTGCGCCACCGCCCGCCTGTATAACCCTGTCCGGGAACCATTGGGGGTCCTACTATACGACAATACAATGTGTGATAATGTGACGATAGTATGGTCACAGGAATAATTGTCGTATCATATGGTGATAGACAAACCGACAATATGACAATGGAAGTTCAGCCGGCAAACTTGGATAGTAGGTCAATCATATGATAGGAGTGTGTGACAATACCAAGTAGCACAAATAAAACCCCACTAGTACGGCACTAGTGGGGTTCGTAGGGCGTTGTGTGACGTGGGTGGACTTGGGACTACTTGAGCAGTCCCAGTGCCTTGAGTTGGGCGGCCAGTGCCGGGTCGCGCTGGGCACGTGCGCGTGCGTCGTTGAGCGTATTCAGCTCTACGCGCGCTTCTTTGGCCTTGCCCAGGTTTTTCTTCCCGCTAGCCTTGCCCTGTGTCACGGTGACAATGCGCTCGTTAACCAGCTCAAGCACGCCGACCTTGCCACGCGCCTCCAGTGCTTCCTCCAGTGTGTCATACTGGATGTATTCGACACCACGCTCCTTCTTGGTATCATCCGCCATATAGTAGGTCAACGTCTTCATACTTGATACTCCTCGGTTGTGTGTTGCTGTGTGTGGTGCGATTGTGCCGTAATTGCGCCCTTGTGCTATGGGATGGCTGTTTGCAGGTCACCTTTCATTGTGTGGGGTTGTGTGTGTGTGTGTTGTGCCATTATGTAAAGCAACCCGCGTGCCACACCAAATTGACACCATCCATTGGGCCATCCACGCGCTGACCACAACCTGTGGTGGTATGGTGTGTGCAAGATGAGCCAACTGTGACAACATTGGATGTCACAGTGGGGCGGGTGTGTCCCACTTGGTGTAATTGTCCTATCATTGGTCAATATGGCAGGGCAAAAGGTGTGCCAACACACCGGCACACAAATTGCTATTGGCAAAAACCGTGCCACACCAATCGGCACAAAATTTGCTTCGCGCGCGCGCCCGCTCAACTACTATATCCCACACCACGCCAGACCATACCGACCCATACCGACGTGTGTTGTGTGTGGTGGGAGTGCTTGGTAATGTGTGTCGGGGTTGGGAATGGTTTGGTAGAGGGCAACACAATCGGGTTCCCACAATGCCCACATTGGGCAGGAAATGGGCATTGAGCAAGCGATCACACCAAATGTGGGTCATATCCCACACCCCAACCGATCGCTCAACCAATGGCCGTTTACGGCCCAAATTGGGCACGGTATCATTTGATACCAAGCTCACCAGACTGATAACGCACAAACCCACTCGAGTGGGTTCGACCTATTGGAGCGATGGGGGTGCTTTCGCGATGGGTGCAACCATCTCCTTTGTAAGTCCCACTGGGACAAGGGTTTGTGCGTTCGCAATTTTCGCACTGTGAGCACCCTGTGGAATTTGAAAAGGAGACAAGAGGGGTGGTATTACTCAGTATCAAGTGTAGTATATATATATATATATTATATATATATTATAATACAATTAACCTTTACCATCCATGCGTTCTTTGACCTATCCATTTTGCGAAAATTGCGAACCCATAACCCCTTGCGGGACAAGGAGCTACAAAGGGGCGGCTTACCACCATCGCGAAAGCAACCATTTGCTCCCAACCGAGGGGATTCGCTCCATTAGCTCACCAACCAGCCACACCACTACTACCACACACGTGGGCCGATAGAGTGTCAAACTACAGCGGCCCTCGAGCCG
>ERZ1292632.1512-Hain-H43-01um-R2-1512-length-22281-cov-6_pt1 | contig 22281 bp, 26 predicted proteins | sample MGYA00564407_ERZ1292632 | MGnify/ENA primary metagenome ERZ1292632 (study PRJEB36523, sample SAMEA6512637) | groundwater metagenome | collected 2019-01-08 | study: AquaDiva: Metagenomics assemblies of 32 groundwater samples | reverse complement strand
GATTGTATTGGGCAAAGTATCTCGCCGCGCATTCGCGCGAGCAAAACGTGCGGCGTGGTAGGCGCGGCTTCGAGTAGTAGGCGCAGGGGTCGGTCATTTTTTCCTCCATTCAATCGTAGTGGGATAGCCGTCCCAAAGTTCAAGGCGGATGAATTTGCTGAGCCACCTTGCGCGGTGGATAAGTTTTCGGACAATTTTGGTGATTTTAGCGGAACGGTCAGCGCGAATGAGTATCATTGTATCATCGGCGGTCGCGCGGCGTTCGTGGTCGGCGTACTCGCGCTGGCAACGTTGCGAACAATACGGACCCGAGTCGCCAAACCACTTTGCCGGAAGCGAGGCTGGCTTATTGCACCATCCGCAATCAAACGTAGTGCGGACGCCCATCTTGTATGAGAGTGTGCAGTTGCAAAAGCCATCGTCCTCATTCAGTACGCGGAGGAGGCGACCGGGTTCGACGGGGTGCTTGCAAAGCATACACGTGGTTGGATTGATCGTAATTGTCAATCGCGTGTTGAGTGGTCGAATCGGTTCGCCGGTGACTTTCATTCGAGGTAGTGCGTCCATTGTGATTCTCCTTGCGTGATTCGCCGCGAACGCGCGGCGGGCGGGTTGGTTAGACTACGTGAGCAGAAATTTTGATTGTTCGCTGTTCGCTATCCTCCTCGTTCAGTGTCATTTCAATCGGCGCGCCGTTCTGAACATGGATGATCTGACCGCCTTTTCCAACGCAGAAGAAAATGCTTGATACGCAATTTTCGTCTGACTTGTAGTGCATCACGCCAACGCCAACGTGAGAGGCGAGCAGGTCGCGGAATTGGCGTTTCGTCAGTTTCTGAATTTTGTTTGTCATCTTGTCCTTTGCGGCTTCTGCGCCGCTCGAATCCTACCATTGCGGATAGGATCGGGAGCGAGGCGGAAACTAGGCGGTATATCCATACTTTTGGGCGAACAAATCAACCTCGGTTTGCCAGTCTTGGCGATAGAGATTTTCAATCTCTGTGTCAAACAGTTGCTCCAATTCGGTTGTAACGAAGTTGGCGAGGTGGACTTTCTCGCGCCGGTGATTTATGAAGTCGTATTGTTTGCAGAGTTTCCACGCGATTTCCCTAATTGCTTCTTCCATTTCATCTCCTCGTTGCCGTTGACCCGTGAGGGTGCGGCGGTTTGATTGGTTTCGATGTCTCTAATCTGTTATGAGTATAACATAATAACTGATAATGTCAATAGGTTGAACCTTAAAATCTGTTATTATTTCCACGCTTGCGAATGTGGTATTGGCAGATAGTTTGGGCTGATACGCGTGGGCGGGTGTGTAGCAAATGACCGACGCTGAATCTGTGGAGTACCGTGACTTGCATAAGATAGATTATGTCGAAGCCGATTGACGCTCATTTCAAGGCGTATTATACTTTCACTAATATCAGTTGTGTAAAGTAAAACTATGCCAGAAACTGTTACCCCTGCCCCATTTAAGCCGGTTGACCCACGTGATGTGGCGGCGTTGAATGATAGAGTCGGTACAGATTGAGCCAGAGATGCCGAAGGGAATGCTGCGCGGAAAAAAGAATCTAGCGCGACTTTGGCACTGTAGCAACATCGCGCATACGTGTGAGTTACATCATGCGAAATACGGGACTAGGGCGCACAGGGGCATTTGGAGACAGGCAATGTGCGACCTGGAGCTGGCAACGAAAGTAAATTGGTGACGCATTGACATTCTGTATTGACAAATAGCAGTTGCTTCGATGATCTGAGCGCGGCACATGTGCTCAAGATGTGGGTAACTGCGGCGATAAAGGGAATTGCTTGACAATCCAAAGAAATGTGCGATAATGCTTGCGTATTTTACATGGACATCCTGCAATGTATACAGCGCATTACCGATGGAGATTATTGGCACTCATTGCCGGGGAAAAAGGAAAAAGACAATAAAAGGGATCAGAAACTGCGACAAAAAGGGATGCTTGTTTTACGCCTCAGAGAAAATGAAATTCTTCGCGATATCAATGCGGTAAAGCAAAAATTGTTTTTTGCACTCACATGAGTTCAATCTTAATTACGGGCGGGAGTGGAAGTTTCGGAAACGCATTTGTCCGGCGATGGTTGCAAGAACCATATGCGGGAAGAATTGTTATTCTTTCGCGGAATGAGGGTCGGCAATTTGAGATGCGCGAGCAATTGAAACGGGAATATCCGGATCAATTCGCTCGTTTTCGTTTTTTTATCGGAGACGTGCGGGATACAGATCGCTTAAAGCGCGCTTTTGTGGGAATAGATTTTATTGTTCACGCGGCAGCATTGAAGCGAATTGACGCGATTGAATATGATCCGATTGAGTGTTTATACACAAACGTGATCGGATCAATGAATGTCATTGCGGCGGCAATTCATTGCGGCGTAAAAAAAGTTTTGGCGATTAGTAGCGACAAAGCGTGTAGCCCGGCAAATTTATATGGAATCTCAAAAGCCGCAATGGAAAAACTATTTGCGGCGGCAAATGTTTATTCTCCGACAACGCGGTTCTCCTCCGTGCGATATGGCAATGTACTTAATTCAACCGGCAGTATTTTGCCAACGTGGGCAATGCAGTCAGCGGCTGGTAGTCTACTGACGATTACCAATGCGGGTATGACGCGCTTTGTCTTTACAATTGAGCAAGGCGTCAAATTTGCTTTAGATTGCTTGGTGTCAATGCAAGGCGGCGAGACGTTTATTCCAAAGTTGCCAGCGACGACGGTTGGGGACTTAGCGCGGGTATTCAGACCGCTTTCGGCGTGGCAACAAATTGGATTGCGTCCCGGAGAAAAACAAAACGAATGGTTATTGTCGCCGGATGAATCCGCATACGCGCGCGACTGTGGGGATCGGTTTGTCATCTATCCGCCGCAGGTCGAATGGGCGGGACTACAAATCACCGGTTCGCCGTTGCGCGATGGGTTTTGCTATTCGTCGGCAAGCGCGGCGAGGTTATCGGGTGATAGTTTGCGAGAATTACTGGAGAGGGTAGCGTGATAATTGCTGAGATTGGAAGCAATCCCGCGCGCTACGGCTGGAAATTAGAGCCGTTTATTCGCGCGGCAAAACAAGCCGGGGCGGACGCCGTGAAAATTCAACTTTTCAGGGCAGAATCCTTTCCGGCTGAAGAGCAGGCGAGTAAGCGCGTTTTGGAGTTTCCGCGCGACCGCGTGGAGGAATTTGTACAATTGGCGCACGCGAGTGGACTACAAGCCGGCGCGAGTGTGTTTGACGCGGAGGCGGTAACTCTCGCACAGAAACACTGTGATTTTATCAAGCTGGCAGCGCGGGAAGAAGACAATAGGGAATTGTTGATTAACGCATTGACGAAGCGGGGAGATTATAAACAGGTCTATCGCTCGGTTACAAATAGGGCGTCACTCAATCGAAATTTCGATAATCGCACGATTCATTTTTGGGTGATTCCAGAATACCCCACTCCTCTTTTCGATGCGTTACTCGGCGTGTTCTATGCCGCGCGAATGTTCAAAAAATATCATCTGAAATGGGGATGGAGTAGCCATGCCCTATCAAAGTGGGACTGTGTCTTAGCCGCCAAGAAAGGCGCGAGCGTGATTGAAAAACACCTGTGTGTATCGCGGGGCGACATCGAGGCAGGGCATTCATTGCTACCCGGCGAATTTAGGGATATGTGTAAATGGATTACGTAATCGGCGGCGCGTCAACCTACTCTCGACAGCCCGGAAAGCGCCCAACGCTTTTCGGCAAGGAACATCCGGATTACGGCATTGGTTGCTACGAATACTTTGAATCTGAACGGGTTATATCGTACCCAATGGGACAGCATGGACCGCCGTTCGGCTTTCGTCCGCGCTGGCTGGTTGATCGAATGGCGTCGTTGTTGACATCTGGAAAAGCAGAATCGCTATCCTATGCTCCGTGCGTAGAAAATGAAGTAGCGGAGATTCTGTGTGGGTTGCCGGGTGTGGAGTCGGTTCGTTTTGGCAAAAATGGCGGGGACGTTTGTGCGGCGGCGGTTCGGCTGGCGCGAGCAGTTACCGGCAGAGACAAAGTCTTGTCGTTTGGCTATCACGGTGCGGCGGCAGAATTTTGCCACGAGCCACAGGGGCGGGGAGTGCCCCAATTGCTCAAAGACTTGGTATATTGGTTTGCGTGGGGGGATCGGACAATTTGGGAGCGTTCTCAAGAATGTGCGGCGATTATTGTCGAAGTGCCACCAACTGACGACGCAGAGGAAACGCAAGAATATCTGCGTTTCCTAAAAAGCCTTGCCGCGTCCAGCGGGTGTTTATTTATTCTGGACGAAGTGGTTACCGGCTTCCGGTTGGATTTTGGCGGTGCAGCGGAATACTATAACGTTGTGCCGGACTTGTATTGCTGGGGCAAGGCAATGTCGAATGGCTTTGCCGTGTCCGCGCTCGGTGGCAAAAGAGAGTTGATGCAAGAATTCCAAAACGGCGTGTTTTTCAGCGGCACGTTTTTTGATGATCCTCTGGGCTTGTCTGCCGCGAAGTGGACACTGGGGAAATTGCGCGACGAACGAACATCAGTTTACGCGCACCTCTGGGAGATGGGGTTGGAACTAAAACGTGGATTCAATATTTTTGCGGAGCAGTTTGGAATTGACGCGCGGTGTGTTGGGCAAGCCCCGCGAACGGTATTTGAATTTGCTGACAATAGCGTAAGAAGCAATTTCAATATGGAGTGTCTCAAAAGAGGCGTCCTCTTCGACCGACCGCAATTCATTTCAACGGCGCATACGGAGGAGATTGTCAAGCAATCACTGGACGTGATCGAGCAGGCAATGGGTGAGTTGGGTGATCATTAGCATTATCGGTTGCGGGCACATCGGAGCGAAACGCGCGCGAATTCTCGATAATATGGGAATTCAGACGGTTCTCTACGACCGGGACTTTGGGCGGGCGAGTAATTTAGCGGGCGTGCTAAACAATTCCTATGTTTACAACGGCGTTAGTTTTCCTCAGACAGATGCGTGTTTTGTTTGCTCTCCGCCGGAATCACACGTGGAAATTGCAATTCAGGCGGCGGAGCACGTTCAAGACGTATTCATTGAAAAGCCGCTGGCTCTTTCACTTCGTGATCCGAATCTAAAAACGCTCTTTGAAACTATTCAGAAGAAGGGAGTGGTTGCGATGATGGGGCAGTCCTATCGTCACCATCCCTCGTTGAATGAATTTCGAAAACAACTAGACGCGCAGCGTAAAAATCCGGTTGTTTTTGCTTCACTGTCTGCCGGGCACTATTTGCCAGACTGGCACGCGGGTGAAAACTGGCGCATGAGTGAATCGGCGCGGATGGGCGCGTCGTTAGAAATGTGGGCGCATTCGTTCGACACGGCAAATTGGCTATTCGGAGAGATTAACGCGGTAACGGCATTGATTGGCAATTCCGGTGAGTTGGGAATTCCCGGCGACGACGTGGCAACCGCATTGCTTCGGGTGGGTCATAATGATGCTCACGTAGTGGTTCACGCGGATTACTGGAGATCGGAAAAAGAGTATAGAGTATCGGCGACGCTGGCGGTGGGCGATGCTCTAGAATGGCAAATGGAATCGGTGGACGGGATGCTAGAAGCCGAAACAGCGCATTTTATCAAAGCCGTGCAAACTCGAACTCAGTTACAGCCGGATTTGGCGCAGGGCGCAAAGATTTTAGAGATAATTGATTGCGCCAAGCTCGCCGCGCAAACGGGCACTTGGCAAAAGATACCCGGCGAATGGAAAAAATTGGTGGGACGAATATGATTCTATCGCTATTATTACTTATCGCGGGAGGGTTTGTCCTTTTACTCTGCTATTCTGCGGACATTGCTGACCGAAGGATGGGCTACAAGTGACTTCGCACTCTGGGAAGAGTTTTTCTGCGAATAATGTCAATGCGATTGACTGTGTCCATTGTGGATTCGTTCATCAAGACCCGATTCCAAATGTTGCCGCACGTTATCGGGAGCAGTTTTACGCAATCGACAAGCCGAATTATCTCAAAGAGATTCAGCGCGACTTGGAATGGCTACTGAATGTTCAGCACCGGCTAGAACTGGTTTTGATTGGCACGATGCCCAAAACCGCGTTAGATGTCGGGTGTGGAAGTGGGGTGTTTCTGCGGCTTTGCAAAACAATGGGCTGCGACGTGGAGGGAGTAGAGCCGGATGATTCGGTGCGGGCAGGATTGCAAAAAGAGGGATTGTCGGTTTATGCAGACGTTACAGAAACCGGCAAGCGATACGATTTGATTCGGTTAGCGTGGGTAATGGAGCATCTGTCCGATCCGGCAGAAATGATAGCGCAATGTCGCGCGCGACTGAGCGAAGGCGGAAAACTATTATTAGTAGTGCCAAATGACTTTTCGCCTCCACAGGGGATTGCGGCAAGAAAACTAGGAAAGCCGCTTTATTGGTTGCATGATACACACGTCAATTATTGGAATACCAAGCGGTTCGAGATTTTTCTGAATAAATGTGACTTGCGGGCAGTTTTGATGATGGCTAGTTTTCCGATGGAATGGTTTTTGCTGATGGGACAAAACTATCTGAGCAATCCGGAGGTTGGCGAAATGGTGCACGCGTGGCGCAAGGAAATGGAATTGACGATGATGAGAGAAAACCCCGGCGCGCTTATTGAGCAATCATTGCGGTTTGCTCACGCCGGAATTGGCAGAGACCTGTTTGTGGTGGCGGAATGAAATCAATTCTTTTGGTAGGCGGGGGATTATTGCACGTAACGACAGTCCAGAACGCGCGTGACATGGGCTTGCGCGTGGTCGTGACGGATAAGAGCCCAGACTGCGCTTGTGCGAAACTTGCGGACGAATTCTACGCGGTAGACACGCGTGACAAGGACGGTCACGTACGGTTGGCGCGGTCATTGCTCGGCGGAATATCTCCCCTGGCGGGTGTTTTTACGGCTGGGCATAGTGTAGAGGAAACCACTGCGGCGGCGGCGAACGCGGTTGGATTGCCAGCAATTCCGAACGAGGTCGCGCATCGGATTGCGAATAAGGCGGAGATGCGGAAATACTTAGAACAGGCAGGAATTGACGACATTGACTGGTATTGCTTCCTAGAATATCCAGATCCGGCGGAGATCGATTTCCCATGTGTCGTCAAGGCAACCGATTCGAGCGGATCGCGTGGGCTGACAAAGTGCTATCAACCCGAAGATTTTACGGAGGAGGTTTTTCGGCGTGCTCAAGAAAATTCGTCGGATGGGCGAGTACTTGTCGAAGAGCTGCTTGAACCGATTGAAAACGAAATCGCGGAGCAGAGCGTCGAAACGGTGTGGTACGAGGGAAAGGGTTTTTTTCTGAATTGGGTAGATCGTCCATTCACAAATGACAAAAAATATGCCATTGAAATCGGGCATTACAATCCGGCTATGCACTCGGCGAAAACGCAACAAGAAGTCGAGCGATTAGTTTTAGCGGCGGGGAAAGCGTTAGGAATGACGACTGGTATTTTCAAAGCGGATGTGATGCTGACGAAACAAGGGGCGCGAATCCTAGAGACAACGGCGCGGCTGAGTGGTGGATTCGATTCCACCCACACCTCGCCTCTTGCTCACGGCGTAAATTATATTCGCGGGGCGATGAAACTTGCTTTAGGCGAGCCGATTGGCTGGAATGACTTTTTGCCGCGTCAATATCGGCATGCAGTGGCTATTTCGATGTTTCCGGAAGTCGGAAGGATCAGGGGAATTCAGGGACTTGAGAAAGCGCGCGAGATCGTGGATCATATTTTCGTGCGCGAATCCGGCGAAATTCGAGATTATACTGACTGCGCCGCGCGTCCGCTTTTCATTATTGCGTCTTCGGATTCGCGTCAACATGCGCTGGATCGCGCAGAAATGGCGCGTCAGTTGATTCGGTTTGAATATGCAAATTGAAACCGCAAATGATCGAGAGGAATTGCTTCGCGCGGCGATGGAAGAACTCCATGAGCCATCGGCGCGCGATTTTCGGGCGTTATTTCAAGCCGTGATTCAGCGGGCGTTTGTACTTGCAATTGAAGATTTTGAATTATCTAAAATGGACGCGGAAAATGACGAAACTGAAGACATTGTGCGATCCGATGTTACTTACTTGTCGGGGGTATCAAGGGAGACAACAGGATGAACGCACTGATTATCGGAGCGGGGGCGGTTGGGCGAGGACTGCTAGGCGTGCGGTTGCTCGAAGCCGGGCACGCGGTTACATTCATGGAAGACAACGCCGAAATTCTCAATCGGCTAAAATGTGGATATTATCCGGTTAAGTCGATGTTGGATTCGCCGGCGCAGTGGTATGGGCCTGTTGGACTATATGCCGGCGTGCTTGACGGCACGGTCTTTGTTTCGGTTCGCGTGGAAAATCTGCCTGCCGTTGCCGAATGGCTACTATCACAGCCGAGAGAAACAGAGAACGTTGTTGTCTGTGAAAACTCGCCGAACGCGGCAGGACAGTTAAAGAAACTGGTTGGCAATCGGTTTAATTGCGTCAATGCGATTGTCGAAGCAGTGATTCCGGAAATGCCCAGTTACTGGAAAGACATTGATCCAACTCTAACCTACACAGATCCAAGTGGTCAATTGCTCATTGATTATGCGGCGTGGTACGGCGAAAAAGTTGCAGGACTTGGATATATCAAAGAATTCGACTTGGCGTGGGATTTGAAATGGTATTGCCATTGCGCGATTCATTTTATCGTCGGAGCATTAGGACAAAAAGCCGGCTATAAGTACGTGCACGAGGCGGTTAGAGACCGAGCGATAGCCGACAAATTGAACAAATTATATATCGAAATCGCACGCGCTGGACTGGCAAAATGGGGCGATGCAGAGCCGTTTCGAGAGCGCGCCCATCAAGAGGTTCGGGCGCTCTCGAGTACGGCGCGCCCGGACACATGTGAACGCGTGATGCGCGATGCGGAGCGCAAGTTACAGCCGGGTGAGCGCGTGCTGGGGTTGCTTGAATTTGTTGGCGGTAAAAACGAGGTGATTGAGGAGGCGATTGAGTGGGCAATGCAGTCATTATAACCGCGCGGATGGACTCCGGACGATTGCCCGGCAAAGCCATTATTGAAATTGGCGGGATTCCTAATTTATTGAGAATCGTCAAACGCTTGCGGAATTGCAAACAGGTTGACGTGATTACAGTTGCGACAACCGAAAGACCGATTGACGATCCAATTGTGGCGCTTTGCGAGTTAGATAACATACCAGTGTCTCGTGGCGAGACCGACGATGTTATCAAACGAGTGTATGACGCGGCAAAGAAACTGGACGCAGAATATGTATTGCGCGCAACAACTGACTGCTCGTTCATCTCATGGGAATTAGTGGACATGGCGTTTTCTATTGTTCGGATCCATCAAACAGATTCCGGGCGGGTGTGGGGTTACGGGGGGCGATTTGTGCCGGTTTACGGATCGGCTGAATTTCCGTATTCGATTGGCGCTCTGGAGCGATTGAATCGTGAATCGGTAGGAATCGAAAGAGAACATCCGGGAATGCGATTAGACGTTGATCGGCTCTCCTATAACGTCGTTTATCCGGTGCCGCCGGCGCGATATTATCAAACATTCAGCCGGGGGTATCGGCTGGAATTAGATACTCCGGAAGACCTGAAATTGATTAGAACGATTATAGACGAAATGGGAGATGCCCCGTTACATCGAATTGTTCGGTTTTTGGATGCTCGCCCGGACTTGGCACAAATCAATTCGGGCGTCAACGAAAAGACCGGTGTGCTGACTTCATTTTCGCCGGAGATTCGAGCGCGTTGGAATCAACAGCAAGCCCTATGCTCGGAAGAATGGATTGGTGATTGGTCGTGGCTAACGAGTGGGTCGCCGGAAAACCTACCCAAGCACGCGCAGGCGGTTTACTGCGAAATAGGCAAGGACTATTTGGGTTATGTTTTGCGTGGAAACGACAAGGTTCATCGGTTACATTTGTTAGACGGGTCTATCGTAACCGGGCGGGCAACGATTGGATGCGAATGCGGAGGGGGAAGAGAATGGTACGCCGACAAATAATCGCCATCGATCTTGACGATGTCTTGTGCGACTTTACGAATCCATTTCTGGAATTCTTGTGGAAAGAGGGTTGGAGTTACAAAGGTCACCGAATGGAGCGCGGGGACATTGCGGGATCGTTTACGGAAAGCGGCGCGCCGAAAGGACTGATTCACCGATTTAGCGTTTGTGAAACGGGAAAACTCTTGCCCGACGAAAATGCAATTGTTGCGATCCATCAACTTTCAAAAATCTATACGATTATTTGTGTCACCGCCAGACCACCGGAGAGCGCGCCGGAAACGTTTGGCTGGATACGGCGCAACTTTCCGAAGATTGTCGGTACACTACTGACGACTGACAAGGGGCAGGCGTGTGAGGCAATTGGGGCGACGGTGTTAATCGAAGACCAACTTCGCTATGCGTGTCAATGGAATTCGCTTGTGCTTGCAAAAGAGTGGAATGTGGAGTGGGAAGGAAAACGTGGGGACTGGAATTGGATAACGAAACAACTGATTGACAGGTAGTTGTAGAAGTGCTATAATCCCAAATGCGCCTCTGCCTGTAGTGGCAGAAACTTCGACATTGCGCCCCGGCTGAAACCGGGGCGTTTTTTTATGAAGCACTGCAGGTGACTGACGCGCGTGGTATAATCTGGCGACGACATAGACGCGGGTCGTGAGTGGTCGTGCGTGTTGTGCAAGGCAGACCCGGCGAGAGAATTCTATATCGGTTTTTACCTTGTGCGATGGAATGGGAAAAGTCCCGAATCGGTCAATGGCATTGCGGTAACCGAGAATGAATTCGTGGCGTTTATGACCGGGAAGAAAGAAATAAAATCAATATTTGACGTGTGATCGAATGCGTGAACTAGAATCGGATTGCAGGAAAACGAATGCCTAAAAAGCGAAAAGCGGCGCAGGAAACAAAGCCAATGCCGCGTAGCACCGAAGCGCAGCGGGAATTGCGCGTCAACGAGTTAGTTGGTCTGATTCTGGCAGGGGCGCGGCGTCCTAACCTCTTGCAATATGCGGCAAAATCATGGGGTATCGAAACGCGCACGACCGATGCGCTCATAGCCGACGCGACGGTTGCGATCCACGACCTCGGCGCGGCGCAAAAAGCGCAGACGCTGGAAGACGCATTAGCGCGGCGACGGGAGTGGCAGTTTCTCGCGCAGAGCGAAAAAGATTATCGGCTGGCGTTTAACATCCAACAGGACACGGACAAGCTGCTCGATTTCTACCCGGCGGAGCGGCGCAAGTTTGAGTTTGAAAATGTTAGCGACACCGACATCAAAAAGCGAGCAGATGAGTTGGCGCGCCGAATTATTGAGAGTGGAAGCGGAAGCGAAGAAGCGCGGGCTGGTGCTGACGAAACAAGAATCGCCGGTTCTGCGGATCGCGCCGCATCCGAAACAAGTTGAGATTAAGGCAAGCCACTCCAAGCGCAAGATTATCCGCGCGGGGCGGCGCGGCGGCAAAACCGTTATTGCGGCAGACATCGCGCTGGACTATTTCCTTGCCGGGAAACGTGTTCTCTATGCGACTCCAACCAGCGACCAGATTGCGCGATTTTGGTATGAGGTAACAACTGCGCTACGAGCGCGAATTGACCGCAAGGAACTTTACAAAAACGAAACCGAGCACGCGGTAGAAGTGCCGAATACGCTCAATCGCATTCGTGCAAAAACTGCGTGGAATGCCGAAACATTACGTGGCGACTATGGCGACCTGCTCATTCTCGACGAATTTCAATTGATGAATGAGGACACGTGGGGCGTGGTGGGCGCGCCGATGCTCTTGGACAATAACGGCGATGCAATTTTGATTTACACACCGCCGAGCCTTCGGACGGCGGGCATGTCTAAAGCCAAAGACCCGCGCCACGCCGCGAAACTTTTCAAAGAGTGGGCGAAACGGCAGGCGAATGCCAACGATCGCTATGCGGCATTCTCGTTCATGTCGCATGATAATCCGCACATCAGCAAAGACGCGCTGACGGACATCACGCAAGATATGACACAACTTGCGTATGAGCAAGAGATTTTGGCGCAGGACAAAGAGGACAATCCGGCGGCGTTGTGGAAGCGCAAGGACATTGAGGACTATCGTGTTCTAGAATCACTGCCCCTTGAAGAAATTGCCATCGGAGTTGATCCGAGCGTTGCTAAGCATGGCGGAGGCGATGAGTGTGGAATTATTGCGGCAGGACGGGCAACTGGCGAAAAACGCAGTCGCCATACCAACCACAATTATATCTTAGAAGACGCATCTATGCGTGGCAGCCCGGATGAATGGGCAAAGGCGGCGGTGGTCTGTTATCACAAGTGGCACGCAAACTACATTATTGCCGAATCGAATCAGGGCGGGGAAATGGTGCGGATAACCATTCATCAAATTGATCCAGACGTGAACGTGCAACTTGTGCACGCGATGAACAGCAAAGAGGCGCGCGCAGAGGAGATCGTTCCGAGTTACGAACAGGGTCGGTCGCATCACGTTGGCAAATTTGCATTACTCGAAGACGAACTTTGCCAATGGCAGCATGGAATGCCCAGCCCAAATCGGTTAGACGCATTGGTGCACGCAATGAAAAAACTAATGAGCGGGAATACGGCTCCACTCGAAGGCGCAACGATTGCACCGAGTGAGAGTAAGTGGCGCGGCGGCGAAGTAACTGGTAGTCGGTGGAAGCGATGAGAAAAAAGACAGAAAAATTTAGTTTGCCTCAAAATATCCTGTTTAGCGAAATTGGCTCGACGGGATTGACGCGTTTCGGCGGACGCGTACAAGAGGAATGGCTGCGTGAACTGCAGGGATCGAAGGCGCACAAAATCTATAAGGAAATGCGCGATAATCATGCGGTAATCAACGCGGTTTTTTTTGGTATTGAAATGGCTCTGCGCCAAGTCCGGTTTTACGCGGAGGGCGATGATGCGGAGGGCAAGGAATTTTTAGACGAATGCTTGGAGGATATGTCGGCAAGTTGGCAAGACACGCTCACGCAGATATTGACGATGTTGCAGTTTGGCTGGAGTTTTACGGAATTGGTTTACAAGCGGCGCGATGGAGAACTTGGTGAATCCAAATCAAAATACGACGACGGCAAAATTGGCTGGCGCAAGTGGCTATCAATCGGACAAGACACACTGACGACAGGGAACGGGTGGGTATTTGATGATACCGGGGGCATACAGGGAATAAACCAAACACCTCCACCCGACTATCGGCAACGGACAGTCCCAATCGAAAAGGGCTTGCTATTTAGAACGAGCATTGCGAAAGGCAATCCAGAGGGTCGCTCGATTCTGCGCGGTATGTATCTAAGTTATTTTTACAGCAAACAATTTGCGGAGATTGAGGGAATCGCTGCGGAGCGAATGGGCACGGGGTTGCCGGTGATGTACATCGGCAAGAACGGATCAAAAAGCGGCGGTAACTCAGATTTAGAGCAGGCGAAGAGAATCGTCAGGGACGTACGCGTAGATGACCAGATGGGCATTGTCATTCCCGGTCCGAAGCAAACGGCTGACGGAGAGGGGATGTTATTTGAACTGGTTTCCCCGCCATCTCGCGGCGCGGTGGATTTTGACGCGGTGATCCAGCGATACGACCAGCGAATTGCGCTGAGCGTGCTCGCACAGTTTATCATGCTGGGGCAGAACGCCGTCGGATCATACGCCCTCTCGAAGTCGCAAGGCGATATTTTTATGATGGCGCTTTCCGCGTGGGCGGAAATGATTTGCGACACGATCAATCGTTATGCCATTCCGAGACTGTTTGAACTGAATACGTTTAACCGCGCGCAAATGCCCCGCCTCGCGCATTCGGAAATTTTCGTGCCCGACTTGGCAGACATGTCGGCGTTTATCAACACAATGGTTGGAGCGGGAGTCATCAAGCCAGACGCCACACTCGAAAGAACGCTGCGCGAAATGGCAAAACTACCGGGAGCCGAAGCGCCGGTGGTAGTAACAACCGACAGTATTGAGAGTCCGCCGAAAGATACGATTGAGACACCGGATTCCATTGACGGATTTGTTGACAAGTTTAAGCGCCGTGCCTACGGCAGAGCCAAGTACGAAACGGCAACGAATGACTACCAAACAGAACTTGAGGCGATCTATGCAGATTGGTATAATGGACTCGCCAAAGACTTGGACAAAGCCGATGCGGACAAGCGCGAGGAAATTCTGGTTGCCGCGTTGCCGAAACTTGAAAAGCAATTGAAAGACGCCGGGCATATTGCATTACCGGACGCGATGAAGTTGGGCGCAGCGGGTATCATGTCCGCGCGGGGCTATCAACAACTGGCTGACACGCTGGCGGAGAATGACGCCTACATCGAGTCGTCGCTCATTCCAGCAATTCGAGAACGAGCGCGCCGCGAGTTTGGAGATGCGGCATTGTGGGCGGGCGGGACAGTGGCGGTCGCCGGGGTATTCGCTCCGCTCTTGGGGCGCGTGGCGACGTATGCGAGCGCATTTTGGCAATCGATCCATCACGGAATCGGCGACTGGATTGGGCAACAAGATAATCCCGACCAAATCAAAGTGCGGCGCGTGCTCGATCCGCGTGCACAGCATTGCCAAGATTGTCCACGTCTCGCGCAGGTTTACGAATCGTGGGAACAGATGGAGCAAATGGCGGGCATCCCGTCCGACGGGAATACGGCTTGTAGGGCAAATTGCCGTTGCCATGTTGAAGTTTGGTACAAAGGCGACTGGGTGCGCCTTTCCGAGAACATGAGCGGGCGACAATTGCCGGAGTTGTTTGCAGAGGGCAGGTGGGTTACAATTAACGGAAGGCGCATCTTGATTGGCGATGGGGAAGGGCAGTGGAATCCGTCGAAAGAGCCGCTTGACTCATATCTCGCAAAAGATAAAGGGCTGTCGAAAAAAGAGGAAGTCGCGGCAAGCAAAGAAAAAAAAACAGAAATACTGCCGAAGGTCGGTTCAATTCCAGTAAAAGACGTGCTTAAATTTACAAAGCCGCGTGCTCAGAAGGGGCTTGCAGAGGTAGCGAATGCAATTGATTCTATTCATTCAATCCCAGATACGTTCCAAGACGTAGACGTAAAGGAAAGTGCGGTAAGGTCGCGCTATGGAGCGTATAAGCGCGGGGTGAAAATGGTTTTAGGTGCGAACGGCATTGTATCGCCGGTGCAATATCGGGAAATAAGCATGAGCAGTCAAGGAAGCCACCGCGAACTTACCTTCGCACACGAATTTGGTCATTACGTAGAACAGCAAGGAAAGATATTTGAAGACCCGGGTAGTCAGTCCGACTTTACGTCTGCGGTTAAACAAACCAAAGCGTGGAAGACCCTAAATGAACTGCGCGGACAAAAAACAGTCAAGATTAAACATTCTATAACCGGCGACCTTGTTGACTATTCGATTGATCGTAAATATGTTTCTTATCAATTACAGGGAAATGAACTATGGGCACGGTCTTACGCCCAGTACGTTGCTAGGAAAAGCGGGTTGCCGACATTAACAGAACAGTTGAACACGATCCGAAAACAACAGGAAAGTAATCCTTACACAACGCAATGGGACGACGACGATTTTTCGCCTATCGAGGGCGCGATTGATGGTATTATTGCAAGGAAGGGGTGGAAAAAATGATTGAAGGGAAAACGCGGGAAGAAACGATTCGTTTGACCTCAGACACACTCGGCATTTCTGTTGAGGAAGCGGAGCTTATTTATGCTATTGAGCATGGCGAAACCGATGGAGACGCAACCGAAGAAAACGAACCTGCTTGACAGCGGTCGTGAGATATGCTAGAATCGCTTTGAAGTTGAAGCCTATAAATCAAATAAGCAATGCCCGGAAATTGCGGGCGACTTCGGACGTGATGCGCCGACTCTTAACAGGGTCGGCGTTTTTTATTTGGGAGGCAAACTTGGAAAAATCAGAACAAGTCGCATTTGAACCATTTATGGCGCAAGACTGGCAGAAGCCGTTTCGGATTTTGCCGCTTGGAAAGTTCTACCGGGGTGATCGAGTGCTGGACATTGACGATGCGCGTGCGCAAGAGATTGTCGCCAATTTCAACAAGTCGCTGCCCCGATTCGGTGTCTCGCTGAATGTTGAGCATGGCGCAAGCGACCAGCTCGGCGCCGTGGGTGCGGTCAAGAGCGTGACGTATAGACCCGGCGACGGGATTTGGGCGGACAAAGTAGAGTTTACCGATGCCGGCAAAAAACTCTTGGATGAGAACCGGTTCCGCGCTGTGAGTCCGGAAGTGATCTGGTCGCTAAATAATAACTCGAAATATCAAGACCCGGAAACGGGCAACTGGCACGACAATGTTTTGGTCGGTCTCGCCCTGACCACCGCGCCGTTTTTTGGAAATCGCGTGGCGGTCTTTAGTGCGCGACAGGAGGAGTTTATGGATCAAACGATGGCAGACAAAATGAAGGAAATGCTGAAGCAAATGTTTGCGATGCTGCAAGGCGAACAGAAGCCGCCTGCGCCGGAAGCACCTGTAGCCCCAGCCGCACCGCAAATGAGTTCAGTCAAACAAGGAGGCGAAACAATGGCTGACGAAGTGAAACTTACGGCGGATCAATTCAAGGATCTTCAGGCGAAAGCCGCGCAGGTTGACGCGCTGAACGCGGCGACCGAATCACTGAAGGCGACGATTGAAAGCGAAAAGGCGTCTGCGAAACAACTCGCGGAAGATTTTGCAATCGAACGTCAATTGCGGCGCACGGCAGAGTTTGTCGAGGTGGCGGAGAAATTTAAGGCGCTTCCCGCGCAATCAACCGATCTTGGCAAGAAAATGCTGTGGATGTACGACGCGGATTCGACGGCGGAAAAAGAGAACTACAAGTACTTTGAAGCTCTCTTGCAAACCGCCGATAAGGGCATGGCGCAATCAATGCTCTTCACGGCAATCGGGTCGGGACGCACGGCAACCAGCGACGTGCATCCGTTCTTGGCTTCGGTTGAGAAAATTCGCGTCGAGCGATTTGGCACGGCTCCATACGCGAATGGGTTCACAGAGGCGTTCAAGCTGGCGGAACAAGAACACAAAGACCTCGCGCGCCAATACGCGATGGACAAGCGCAAAGGTTAAGGAGGAAAAATGTCTCAATTTCGGCACATCGGTATTGGAGATGCAAGTTTTATCGCGGACGAGGACTTGAGCGCAAGTAGCAATCGTTACAAATGGGTTGCGCCAACCGCGTCCGTAGCGGGAAACGTTGAGCTTTGCACCGGCGCGTCACTTCCGACGCCGCTGGGTATTTTGCAAAACAGCCCGTGTGCAGGCGAAGAGGCGCGCGTGAAAATTCTTGGATTTAGCAAGATGCGCGTCAATACGATTCAGCGCGGCGACACCACCAGCGCATCAACCGTGCAAGTTTCGGATTATCTGATGGTGGCTTCGACGGCGGACGGTCGCAAAGCCGGCGGCGCGGCAAGCCCGGCGTGGGCGCGCGCTCTCGAAGCGGTAGCAAGTGGTTCAGCGATCATAGAAGTTTTAATTCTCAACAACGGCGGCGCGAACGTCGTCGCGGCATCGTAGGAGGACGCCATGAGCAATAAAGTTTTAGTGTATTCCGACATTGAACGGTTCGACGCTCCGGGCTTGCATGATGTTCACATCGACACTGCCATGAAATAGACGTGGCGCTGGGCAGAAATGCCCAATGTAAAATCCCGTAAATTCGGTGGAGCCCAATGGGTAATACCGAGCCAACCTTACCAACTAAATACGTTTGTGTGCAACGAAGAAATCATAAACCGCCTTCGGGTTTTTGCTGTATGTTAGAAACGTAACTACAGAGTGACAGGCTCTGCAGAGAGTTATCAAGTTGAGTAGATCGTTGTTATAACGATTGTTATCAATGTGATGAACCTCTGGTCTAGCAACCATATCTTTGCAAATCTGGCACGTATAGTGGTCACGTTCTAAAATAGCATCGCGGTTGCCGGAAAAATAGGAATTGCTAAGGTCTTGTCTCCCCTTTCGCCTTTGTTTTAACAGGTGGTTTTCACAGTACTTCGAGTCACTAATAGAGGGAGACTGGCAGTATATGCAAGTCCCGGTTGCAATGCGGTTTTTCCGTCGAGACTGATTGGTTTTTGATTCGTGTTGAAGGCACTTGTCGCATCGAGTTAATCCTTCTCGGTCAGTCGGTTTATGACAACGGGTACAGAAGCCGCTTTTTTTGAGAGCGCCGTATCTTTTCTTTGCAGATTGATTGAGTTTTTCTAGGCAGGCAGTGCATAGAGATCCATTTCGGTCAAGTGGCTTAACGCATTGTGGGCATAGCCGCCTTGATTCATAAACGGCACGCACGATTCTGTGTCGCTGGATACCGAGTGCCTTTGCCGCCTTATCAAAAGAGCCAAATTCTTCGTAGGACTTGCAAAGTTTTTCTTTCGTCGTAGCGGAAACGTATTTAGGCATGATTTACTCCTGTATGCAATCTGTATTATAGCATAGCATATGTGAATGTCAAGGTAAGAAGTGTGTAGAGAGCAGAGACGGGATACCCGCAAGGGTAATGGTGTGCTCCGATCTGTGAAGAAAAGAATTCACAGAGGTTATCAGAAATGAATAACCCCGCCATTTGGCGAGTAACAACTTTGGTCAAACATCAGCATCGCCTATCGCAATGATGGTTACATCGCGGAAAAAGTTTTCCCGGTCGTGAAAGTCAACAAGCAGTCTGACAAGTACTTTATCTTTGAGAAGACCGCTTGGTTTAGAAATGAAGCGCAGTCCCGCGCGATGGGCACGCGCTCGGCGCGGATTGACTATTTCCTGTCAACCGCGAACTATGCGACAGTTGAATATGGAGCCGCAAAGGGCGTCCCGGATAAACAAAACTTGTCCCTTTAGCCCGTGAGGACTAAAGCAAATTGCGCTAAACGGAGAAAGTCCCGAAGGGGATAACTCCGTGCTAAGTCGGATGAATGAACATTAACAAGTTGATTTATCCGTAAACGCCTAGAGACTATAGACGCAACTTCTCTATGAGAAGATGATATAGTCCGAACTGCGAATATAACAAATGAAATTGCAGACTCTATCAGAAATGAATAGAGTGCTTGAAAAAGCGATAACAGAATGGAGATTGTTGCCAATGCCGATAGCCCGTTGACGCCGGAGCGCGAAGCGACTGAATTTGTCACGGACAAACTGTTGCTGCGCTTGGAAAAAGACGTTGCGGACTTGGTGTTTACGGCAGGGAACTGGACGAATACTGGCACTCCGAACGGCGGAGTGTGGTCAGGCGATTCGAGTGATCCGATCAATGACGTAGTCGGCTCTTCGCTGGTTCGCGAAACGGTACGTAAAGCCATCGGTCGTTATCCCAATGTGTGTGTGTTGGGCGCGGCGGTGTGGGCGTCTTTGCAACGCCATCCAGACATTCTGGATCGCGTGAAATACACTCAGACCGGTGTCGTGACTGAACAGTTGGTTGCCGCGCTCTTTGGCGTAGACAAATTGCTAGTTGGGCGCGCGATCATCGATTCAGCGAAAGAAGGCGCGACGGCGAGCATCGGGGATGTGTGGGGTTCGAGCGCGTTCTTCGGTTACGTTGCGCCGACGCCCGGACTGATGACGCCCAGCGCGGGCTACATTTTCTCGTGGAAGAATCGCGAGGTAAATCAATACCGCGAAGATCAAGAGCATCAGACTGTGTACGAATGCGTTCAGAATTGGGATAGCAAAGTCACGTCGGCTGATAGTGGCTACCTGCTTACCAGTTGTGTCTAGAAAATCAAATTAGGTCGCGGGGCGATGCGGTCGGAAAGACCGACGCAGGTGGGCTGTATCAAGGACTTATCTATCCGATCAACGCCTGTCGTCCCGTCTCCTGAGCAAGGAGAAACAACATGGCAACTCTTAGAGTAAACCGAAAAGCCACTTTGCGAAGTGGCGCAAACATCGGCGCGAATACCACTAACCGCACGGCTTTTTCCGCGTGCGGAATCGAAACTCTTTCGGGTTCGGCGCGCGTCTGGAAAGAAATCCAACTGTCGGCGAAAGAATGGCACGGCGCGGCGACGGCAAGTACCCATGCCCTCTCGGGGTCTCTTTATATCCCGATTGACGCGGGCGCGTCCGGCGGCGACTTCAATATTCCAACGTGGGCGGCTAGTTCTACGACCTGCGACGCATTGCTGGATACAGTCGTGTGGGCTCCGCTCGATGCAGATACAACGGCTTCGATGATCCTATTTATGGATCATTTCGTTGGCGCGACATTAACCACCGCGAGTGGCACGGGCTGGAGAGTCAATTGGAATTACATCAACGGCGCGGGCACGTGCAGCGTCAAGTCTGGGTCGGCAGAGCAGGCATTTCGCACGGCAACGGCGAGCGCAAAAGGCAATCATCTGTCGGCGTCATTGACCACGCAACTACCGCCATTCGACCAAGCCGGGCAGATTCTTTGTTTACACGCGCGGATGCTTACGGGCGCGTGCGGCGCGGGAACGGGAATTGAGTTCGCCGGGGCGCGGTTGCGTTATCTGGCGAACGCAAAGGGCTTGACATCGGCCGGGTAGTTCTGATTCTAGGATTGCCGCGTTCAGGCACAAGCATGGTTGCGGAAATCGTTTCGCAGCTCGGCGTGCCGCTGGGTGAGGAAGGCAATAAAGATGAACTCAACGAACGCGGCATTTTCTATATCTAGAGCCAAGGATCGTTTGGGTCGAGCGCAAGCGTGAAGATGTGGTTAGGTCTATTCTCAACTTTCCCGCGCTTGAAATCAAGTCCAAATCGCACGCGCAACTATTCTGCAACTATCTGGAAAGCGCGGCGGGAATAAACCTGGGCTTTACAGATTGACGGGGCGTTCGGTACGAAGATGTCTTGGAAGACCCTAGTCAATTAAGAGTGATCGCAGAATTTTTAGGAGTTCCTTTCAAAGTTCCAACGTGTATTGAAAAACGATTGAATCACTCCTTAAAAACCATTTAGAATGGTGGAGGAACACAATGTCAAAAATCCATGCTCAAAATTTCCCCATAGTCCTACTGTCTTCGGCGTCGTTTTTATCAACTGCTTGTCCGAGTGGCTCGTTTTTGTCAAAAGGGTATGCGCGCATCGTGGGAATAGTTTATGGTGGCTGCACTATGGACGCCGGGTCTGCAATTCGCATTGAACAATCTTCGGATTTGGGCGTGAATTGGGACTTTAAGACAGAGTATTCAATGAGTGCGTGCAGCGGATCGGCGTTTTCAATTGAGATTATTGGCAATGCCGTGCGCGTTACAGCGCGAAGTTCAACGTGCGACGTGAATCCATTCCGTACTCTTTGGCAACTGCGCCCGGTATAGAATTATGCCAATTCAATCTAATCCCCTCATTCAAAGTTATACACCGGGAGATATTCATAGAGACCCGGTAACTACAGATACATTTTCGCTCACAACGCGTCAAACAACCTGCTATCACATTGGCGATGATGGTGACTTGCGACGGGCTATTGATTCCTCGTATTCTGCGTCTATCTATTCCGTGTTTACCACAGGTCAATATGCAGGCACGGCAAACATAGATAATCCTGAATATGCGGCAAGCACAATTTCGTTCTCCGCGTCGAATAAAACAATATATGATAGCGCAAGTGGCATGTCGCTTAGAGCCAACGATACTATTATCGTTAAAAACAGTGCATGTACAAACAACTCTGCGGTGTTAACCGTTTCCGCTTGCGGAACAGGAACGGTCGTCGTCAATGAAACACTGACAAATGAATCCGCTGGTTTATTTGTTACGATTTGCAAGCGCGCGGCATTGTCGAATAACGCGGTGCTGTGCGCGGACTCGCCAAGCGGCAAAATGTACGCGCGCTATGGATCGTCGGCGCTGTTGCTTGGTAATGCGTCGAACGGCAAACTGAATTGGTATGACGCGGCGAAATGTTTCACGATTCATCCAGCGGCGGCAGACTTGCAAATGATCGCCACGACGAAAACATTGCGAATCGTCGGCGGAGCGGGTGAAAGCGCGCGATATTTTGCGGGGATGATTTTAGTTTGTAGCGGCTTTGCGAACGCGGTCAACAACCTACCCGGTTATCGCGTGGTTAGCGTCACGGTCAACGGCGCGGACTTGGACATTGTGCTGTGGACAGGTAACCAAACGCTCATCGCAGAAGCGGCGGCTGGGTCGCGCGCTATCAAAGTCGTCTGCTCGTCGGCGTTCGGATATGCGGCGGCGGCAAACGCAGCGAGTCTGGGCGGATACACGGACTGGGTCGTGCCAAATGATTTGGAACTAAAAGCCCTGTGC
>ERZ1292632.1511-Hain-H43-01um-R2-1511-length-22285-cov-44_pt1 | contig 22285 bp, 45 predicted proteins | sample MGYA00564407_ERZ1292632 | MGnify/ENA primary metagenome ERZ1292632 (study PRJEB36523, sample SAMEA6512637) | groundwater metagenome | collected 2019-01-08 | study: AquaDiva: Metagenomics assemblies of 32 groundwater samples | reverse complement strand
GCAGTGCAATCATGTGGTTTGCGGGACGCCGAGAAGTAACCGATGAAATCCAAGATGAACTACGACGACACAACATTTACTTTAAAGTATTAAGGAATAGTCCTTTTCGCAGGGACTTTATTCAATATCACAAAGGAACTTGGTACCCACTCAAACGAAGCACACTTAATGCTGTGAAGAAGCCGACGCTAATGAAGCCTATCCCTATTTCTTTTTGGGTGAAAATATTGCAGGCGAACCTAAGCAGTGCAGTCGCGGGCTAACTGCCAGTGCAATCGCAGCTAAAAGGTTGAGTAGAGTGAAATTCTCTACCGCCTGCATCCAATTTGAATGGGTGAGAAATTGTCTAAACCAGAAACTGTGATGGAAGAAGAAGTAGGCGAAGAAGAAGAACTCCAAGAAGACACTGAAGTTCAAGAGGAAGGAGAAGAGGAGATGGCTACCCAAGAAACTGTGCAAGAACCAGCAATACCAGAGAAAGTTGTGGTCGTCCAAATCAAAACAGACGTGAAGCCTGTCACGCCGATTCAATTGAAACCAACAAACACTCAGCAAAACGCTTTGCAAACAGTTCTCAATTTGATGAACAGTCTGCATTATGAAGACGTAACTATCCACTATAATGGAAATTTAAATATTCGCCAGATGGACCCAAGTAGAGTTTGTTTAGTGGAGGCTTCCATTGATTTTGGCAATGGATTAGACTTAGCCGCGCCGAAAGAAAACATTAGAGACATTACAACCAACATTCAATACTTACGGAATGCATTGAAAATTTATACTCCAACAATAGATGTTCAACAGAACAAAGCAGTGTTTTCTGACTCGAAAGTTAAAGTGTCAGTGCCATTATTTGATGATAACGTAGAAACTATTCCAGAAATCAAGTTGAACCTAAACATAAACTCTAAAATAGATTTTGGCGACGCACTTGTTGAATTGAAGAAGCTGGTTAAGGAACCAGACGCTTTAATGTTAGTCAGCGAAAACGGCAACTTAATTATCAAAGGCAAAAATAGTGAAGAGCAAGAAATAGAATTGCAAGGCTGGAAAGCAGATGGTGGCGATGGCAAAACAATGTTTGCAACATCGCTCTTGCGAGCATTAGGCAAAGACCAATGGCAAATCAGCTTCGCAAACGACTTACCCATGAAAGCCACATTAGTCCTAACAGACACGCATTATACAGATACTAAACCAGTCACAACCAAAATAGCAACAATTAATGTGTGGTTAGCGCCGAGAATAGAAACTGACGCCTAATCGCAAATCATTTATGCAACAATATCTCTACATTTTTTGGGTGAAAACATGCGGAAAAAGAGAACAAAACAAGAAATCGCAATTGCAATATTTGATTCCATGATGTCTTCATTTCAATCTGTCGACCAAAACATTCCAATCGAAGATGAAACAATACTTGAAAAACTTTTTTGTGATGGAAAAATTAGCTTAGGCGAAGAAGTTACATTGTCAAACAGTCATAAATATAAGTGTATGGCAGCAGGATGGAAACGACTCTAATTTTCTTTTGGGTGAATGGAATGGTTGTGAATCCATTGGCAAACGAAAAAGAAGAAGAGGAAGAAAGCGAAGAGGAAGAGGAGGACGACTGGTAAATGTCAGTTTTAACCACAAAGTGGGTTAAGGGAACATTAACGAAAGAAGATGTTGCTGAATGGCTTAGACAAAACCTTGACAATCGAGACATCATGTTACTCAGAGAAGATGAACTTGCCACTCGGGGAAACAAAGAAAAATACGACGAAAACTTTGAGCATTTATTACATTGTCTCTACTCAATCTACGATTGGTATAGCAAAGATTGGCAACCAGGACATTTTCTCAGCGCTATACTTATATAATTCCATCACACCGTTTTATCTCAAAAAGGGATAAAACGTTTTGATTGGGATAAGGCAATGTATAATTTGTGAACAGCAATTTACACCAGTCCGAGGAGCACAAAAAGTTTGCTCGAAAACTTGTCGCAAGAAACATCGGGCAATCTGGAAGAAGAAATGGATTTTATCAAGAAGAAAAACGAAATCTCGAAATTGTGTTATTTGCAATACATTATTTAATCCAAGGAGTAGCCAAAAAACTTGTTCGAGTGAATGCTCACGAAAATCGGCGTTACAACAACGCCGACGATGGTATAAAGAAAACCGTGCCAAAACCAAGCAATGTGTAATCTGTCACAAAAGTTTTTCAGCTCAACGCTCGCAAAAAACTTGTTCGAAGGAGTGCTCACGAAAATTGAGCAAACTATGCCAAGAGCGATTTTGGCTTAGACATCCTAACCATAGAACATATTATGAGAAACATTATGCGAGAAGAAAACGATTAGAAATTATAAAATTGCTTGGTAATAAATGTCAACTTTGTGAGTATTCCACTTGCCCTGAGATTTTACATATCCATCATATCCATCATATCAATGGACGACAAAAAAATCATCGTTACCCTTATCGTTACTTTAAAGCATCGGATATTTCTGAATATAAATTGCTGTGCCCAAATTGTCATGCTGAAACCCATTGGAAAATTAATAAGAGCGTAACTGAGAAATGACCTTAGTGAAGCCACGGGCAGAGCTGACAGTGTCAACGTGAAAATGCTGGACATCTACGCAAAGTTTCTATACAATGTGGCACCAGACAATTACAAGGAGAAAATCTAATGGATATACATGAGCGATTGAAGGACATTCAAACTCAAATTGACTTTGCAAAATCCGAAGTTACAAAACGAAGACAAGAAACGAAGCAGTTGCAGAGTGAAATCCGCGATTGGCTAAACTATATTAAACGCAAAAAAGAAGAACGACACACATTGATTCTAAAAAGTATGACGACACAATAATTTTTTCTTTTTGGGTGAACTCAATGAAAAAAGTAGATGTTTCAGCGTTGGAACTTGAATGCCCTTTTTGCACCTATAAAGCTTATCATTTCGTTGAAGAACGCACCTATCAATATGGAGAAGGAAAATGGCGGTGTAAAAAGTGCGGCAAAGTCTTTGGTTAGAACTTTTTTTGGGTGATAAAGCTTTTAAGTCTATAACGTCTATAATTACGTTTTTGTTGGGTGAAATCTATTGGCAGTTCTTAGCATTTTGGACCCGATTTTAGGCGATAAACAAATCGTTTGGAGAGAAGACGACAAAGACAGTTTAAAAGAGGCACAGCGAATATTCAAAGAAAAATTGAAGGATGGATGGTTAGCTTTTAAAGTTGACAAGGAAAAACCAGACCGAAGAGGCACACTCATCCGCGAATTCGATAGTAAAGCTCCAAAAATCGTTATGGTGCCACCTGCTCAAGGAGGCTAATTATGCAAGGAATTAAACGTAGCAAAAAAGAGCTACATCCCGAAGGCAAATGGACTTGCCCAAGCTGTAAGTTTGAGCACGAATATCCTCATTGGAAAGACCATCATCAAGTAAACAAAATTGAGGACAAAGAGTTCTGTAAAGATGGCTGCAAGGAATCTGATGAATTCGACGAGTTTGAGGAAGATTGTTACACGCCCAAGCCATTATTTTGTCCATGCTGTGGGTATGAGGAATCTCGCGTGCAGTTAATCAAACTTAAGAGAGGAGAAGTCGTAGAAATTGCCTAGCTGTTTTTACAGTTCTGCGTCCACAGGAACCGCAAGCGTATATTTTGATGCAACGGCTACAAGCACTGGAACAGCTACAACCGATTATTTCACAATACCATATTCTGACGCATCAACAGATTGGACTGAATGGAACAATGATAACATAGTTTATCCAATTCCAAGCAATATAATTTATCATCCAAAACCATGGACTCATACCCCTGACAAATTCATTTATGAACCAGGCGAAGAAATAGAAGAATTCGGGTTAACTCAACGATTGGCGCCGATAGACGAAGCATTGGAAATAGAGGGGGCTAAACATGTACTGCAACATTTGGAACGAATGCTCAACGACGAAGCTTATAGGAAACAACAACTTGACTATTTAAACAGCGTCAATAAAGCTCAAGGCAAACAAGAAGTAATCTTTGACCCGAATCCGATACTAACTAAAATCGCTGAAATCAAACGTGCCTATTCGCCAATTAATATGTGGCGTAGCAAAGCAAAAGAATGGATGGAGCAGAATGCTAAAGAAAATGCTGAACGCTTATTCAACGAAGTCTTCACACCCGAAGAAGTCATGCGGATGGAAACCGATAAGAAACTGATTATTTCACGGAACAACTTAACCTTTGAATTGTTAGCTGACGGCAAAATCAATCAGTTGTTGCCCAACGGAGAAAAACAAGGCTGGTGCCTCATCGCTAAAGGCTTAAGTCTGCCATTACATGACGTGCTCATAATGAAGAAGCTACTGTTAGAGTCTGCTCCAGAAATAGTGCTTGCAACAGCCAACAAACTATAACCTCTTTTTCTTTTTGGGTGAAATAAATGAAAAGGATTCAGCGGAAACGAGTTAAAGGTTGGAGAATGCCGAAAAATACAGTTTACGTTGGAAGACCGAGCAAATGGGGAAATCCCTACAAAGTCAGTGTCTGTAACGACCTAGATGAATGTTTACGACTTTATCGTGATTGGATTCAACGACACCTTAATGGTAATCCCACTTTTCTTGAACCCTTAAAAGGTAAAGATTTGGCTTGTTGGTGCCCACTCGATAAACCATGCCATGTTGATGTTTTACTTGAATATTTACGGGGATAGAATAAATGGCTCAAAATTCAAGGTGTATCCAATGTGGAATGGACCTTCCAAAAGAGAAATGGACACAAGTGCCAGCGTTCGTGACGATATTTCAAATGTTAGGACATAAAGAATTGTTTTGCTCCGACAAATGCTTCACAAAATTTCAGAAGAACTGGTGCATTTGAAATGAAGAAGGAAAACATAGGTTATTACGAAACCACTAATGAACCATACTGTAAGAAATGTGGTTCCGATGTGATTTGGCAAGAATGTGAACAATGCGACGAAGGCTACTCTCACCATGATTGCGGAGAAGACACTTGCTGTTGCCTTGACCCTCTACCAAACGTTAAATGTGATGTTTGCAATGGCGAAGGCGGATGGTATATTTGTCTAGGTTGCGATAAGGAATGATAGATTATAAAACCTGCGAGGATTATCCAGACAGATGTCATAAATCAGGTGAATGCTGGTACAGATGCACATTGAATCCACGTAACACATCAAGTGAAGATATTATTTGGGCTTTGCAACATAGCAACGAAGGGACATTGGAAGAACAAGCAAAAGCATCAGATATTCTTAGACTTCTTTCAACCCATCCAAAATGGTCGGAATTTGGGTTACATAGATGTCCTCTTTGTGGATATGAAAATGATGCTACCAACGTGCATAGGCATTGTCCCAAAGCTCCAATAGACCCAAATGTTCCTAAGAATATACCAGAATATTTACAACACATGGCAGTTCCCATGTATATGGTGGAATAATGTCTTTTGAAATGCATGGTGGACAAATCCTACTCGACGGCAGACGCATAGGATGGATAACTAAAATTGGCAATAAAATCGTATTCGTCTCGCCGAGACGCGAACTTCCTCATCGAATGCGAATCTATCAGGGCTATGGTATTTCTGAAGCTGTCTTAAAATGGTTGAAAGAACACGATATAGACGAAGTTCACATTAGAATTGGAGAAGCACGCATTCTAATGGTAAGTATTGACCTGTGGCTTGAAAAGGGTATACATGGGCAATTTCAGAATTTTGAACCACAACTATTTTTACAGGAAAAACATTTTAAGGAAAGCAAACGTACATTAGCTGAACTATCGAGATGACGAAATGCCCTACGGTAGATTAAAATCCCAAATTTTATCTTGTGATGAATGCAAACGCGAATTCCATCCAGACCCGCATTTCAAAAGACATGCCCATCATTTTTGTTCAAAGGCTTGTGCAAATGAATATAGAAAAATCTATGAAATATGTGACAACTGTGGTAAAACCTTTCATAAAAAAGAGCGAAAACGCACAGTTTTTGAACATAATTTTTGTTCAAGAGCTTGTTATTGGCAATGGATAAAGACACAAAAACATTACCGTGAAGAAGCAAGACGTACCGCTTTTGCTGAAAAGATTGCTAAGCAAGGCAGAATACGATGGCAAAATTGTTCAACAATCGAAAAGGAAAAGTGGCTAAAGCAGATTATTAATCTCGGAAAGAAACGAAAAGGAAAAACAAGACCAGATAATGCCGAACGAAACAGATTACTTAAATCAGGTTCAAATAATCCAAGGTTGGCGTGGAGGTGTTAGTTTAATTCGGGGTTATGGATGGACAATAATTCGACGATTAGTGTGGGAACGAGATGGATACAAGTGTCAGCATTGTGGAAAATCAAAAAGTGGTGATGGTGTTCGTATTGTTGCTCATCATAAAGAGCCTTATATTTTTTCAAGGGATAATTCTTTAGACAAATTAATAACGCTTTGCGATTCCTGTCATTGCAAAGAAGAATGGAAACTCCAGAAACAACTTGATATTAGACCGCCGCCATAACATCTTTTTGGGTGAAAACAAGAAATGAAAATTAGAGAATATCAAGGATACGACATTGAGTACGATTCAGACCGCAAAAGATTCTACGCCCTAAAAGACGGTGAACAATTAACAGAGGAAGAAACACAAAAAGCGGTTGAGGAATACATTGACAAACTTCTTAAACAAGGGTTCAAGCGAATAAAAGCAATCCGCTATTATAGTACAACAGCACAACTCGGAGAAATCACGTCGATTAAGAAGAACACGGGATATTCTGGGAGACTATTTATCGAAGCATGGTTTGTCACAAAAGACGAGGAAAACAAATCACAAAGAGCAAAGATTCAAATTAATTCTCTCTATCAAGCAACGCCAGAAAATCTGGAAATCTATGAACAAATAGTGGCTCTAACTAAGCAAACAGATGACCTGGAAGCTAGAATCCGAACACTTGGAGAACAGCTTAAAGACCAAATTACTCAAGAAAACATCTATAAGTTAATAGGCTGGGAATAGCCCCTCTTTTTTTGGGTGAAAAGAAATGACAGAGGAAATAAAAATGGTGAAATTCGATGAAATTCAGAAACTTGTGGTAATAATGCGTGACCATGAAGAAATGTTGCGACAAGAAAACAAAAAGGCACAACAAAATAGAGAAGTACTTTTCGACTTAGGCGTTCAATGCAATAACGTCACAAGTTGCGTTGACGTTGGCAAAAAATGTTATAGATGCAGAAATAACTATGCAAGACGCAGTTACTTCCAAAACTTGATTCAAAAAGGCATCGACCTATCAGAATATTCTGCTGATGCTTCATGTTTCAACGCAATCGAAAAAGGAGGTGAAGAAGCCATTGGAACTTAGTGAGCGAATAATTGATTTGCGTAATATGATTAGGGAACAGAGAGCCAGTGTAATTCAAACATGGTTACAGAATCATCTCAGATGCATTGACGGCGGCGGACATCGCTATGAAGAAGACCCAGTCTACGACCAAGCAATTAAATCGTGGATAAGCCATTGTTCGAAGTGTCAACAGTATAGAGTTCATTCAACATTGGGCAATGACATGTGGATTCATCCATCACTAATGAACTATACAGTCATCATCTTCAACGATGATTTTGATAATCCACATAAAATAGCTGAACACGTGCTCGAACAGATTGCAGAGGGAATCTTAAGCAAAGCAGAAAACACAACGTAACAATCCATTCTTTTTTTGGGTGAATATTAAATGAAAAATGAAGAAGAGATACGTCGAAATCTTCGTGAAATCGCAGAATCTAATATAAAGTTAGATAAACACATGGAAGGCTACGTTAAAGCTTTGCAATGGGTATTAGACTAGGTGAAAATAACATGGGAGGAATTACTATAACAAGAACGGAAAAAGACCCGAATAAATTGTTATACGAAATATGCGCGGAAATCCAAAAATCATTCCCAAATCTTCAACCAGACAGTTCAATAATATTGTTCAACCCAACAACGAAGAAAAGCAAGGTCTACAAGTTTGAATTCACGCATCCATACGGCGAAACGTTTATTGTTAAGCCAATTCGCAAATTAGGTCGTGGAGGACCATGTGCAATTCAAGTATCAGCTAATTACAGAAAGAAACCAGAGAAAAACGAGTGGATTGGCATGGTTCATTTACACACCTAACCAATCTTTTTGGGTGAAAAACTTGGTTAAGAAAATCGAAATTAAAGATGAAGTTGCCGATGAAGAGAATATGAAAGCTAAAAATGCAGAGTTCATTGATGACCTTCTTAAACCATTTAGGGATGCCGAAGGAAAATTTATTGCTAAATGGGTTGCTTTCCATGTCGATGCCTCAGCATGGGAAATCTATCAGCTAATTCCAACATATTCTTGGTGGGCTTTCCTCAGTAACTTCCGAAGAGTAAAGAGGAAGTTAATCTTACAAGTTCACAGCAACTTCACAGCGATACCCTGGTATCCATCAACTGTTGGTGTCTTGGGCGGATTACCCGTCACTCAAAAATTTTCAGTAGGTATCATTGACAAAACCTATTTACCTCAAGCTCAGAAAATCGCAAACCTCCTTATCAATAAATACCAGCAAAAAAAGGTGACAATTGAGATATTAAAAGGATTCAAGAACACCAAGTTCATCGGTTATATCTCATGACTGCCCAACCCTTCTTTTTTTGGGTGAATTCATGTCAAAGATTTATTGCGAAAAGCACAAGAAATTTTCAAAAGTCAAAAAACATATTCATGAACCAGACTTAAAACTTGATATAATGAAAATTGTTGCAATTTTAGAATGCGGTTGCAAATTATGGATTGCATCCGCAGAAACCAACCCTGAATGGCTAGAGAAACAACGTTAAATCCTCTTTTAGGTGTGTGATTTATTGCTTCAAGTCGAAATCAAGCGTATTCGACCTCCCAGAATCAATCATAGCTTTTGTTGTGTTAACTGCATTTATGAACCTGGCAAAGACCCTTTCAATAAGTACGGCGCAATCTACAAATATGGCAAATTGAGGATTCTGTTAGAGCCGATTTCATTAACATTGTTCATTTGCCCGAAATGTAAAAGGCAACACGTAGCTAATGAATTCCGCGCAACTCTAAAAGAACGAAGAAATCAACGAGTAAAAAAGCGGAGCCAACGAGTAAACCGCACAAGAGAATTCTACCATTAGGAAAACGTTATAAGCGTTATAGACCTAATTCTTTTTACCTTTGGGTGAAGACAATGAGAACATTTAAGATGAGTTTGAAGGCAAGAGCATCATTGATTTTCTTATTGGTTGCTTTGATATATCTTGTTGCGCCAGTTGACATGTTGCCTTTCACAATATTCGATGATGTGGCTTTGATAGTCATAGCGATAGTCTTTTGGTTTCTCATAGTCATCGTTGAAAACAAGGATGGAGGTGAAGAAAGACATGAGAGATGAAGTAAAAACACTTTTGGCTTGGGGTTTGATAATAATACTCATCATAGGCGTCATATTTGGCGCGCTTTGGGCTTCTGGTTCTTGGATAACTTTAGGCGTGGGCGATGCTATGTTAATTGTGGACCGTTCAACAGGAACAGTGAGTGAGCCAATTCTTGGAGCAACCGCGGGATTTTTACTTGACGGGTTCAAACGAATAGTTGGATTGCAATATCCAGTGTTCATCTACTATCAAATAGACAGTGTTGGAATGTGGAGCGAATGGAAACTTGAAGGAGGAAATTGGATTGAAAGTTCACGAGGTGACTATCCAGCAGTGAAAACGCTTTCTAAAGACGGTTTAGAGATTGAAGTTGACGTTCTAGTACGTTGGAGCTTAGACCCAAACGCATTGAAAGCACTATACCAGAAATATCCTAATTTGAATTGGAAAGATGTCGCCATAAACAGTATTATTCGAGAGGAAGTCAGAGACACAATTTCGAGATTCACAGCAATTCAAGTGATAGAAGAGCGGGCGCTTATAGCTGATGAACTGGGAAAGTCAATTAAAGAAGGTCTCTTAGCTGAATCAACATTGCAAAATGTAATAGTTGCTAGTGACTTGCTTGTTGACCTTCGAGATATAGACCCGTCAATAGAATTTGTTAAAGCGATAGAGGCAAAACTTGCTGCACAACAGTCAAAGATACAAGCGCAATTTGAATATGAGAGAATGTTAACGTTGGCTAGTGCTGAGGCTCAAGCAAAAATAATTGTTGCTAATGGAACACGTCAAGCCATAGAAACTATACTGCAAATTACAGGCGAAACTAACAGTACGAGGATAGCCGAGCTTTATCTTATGCTGGAAGCATTAAAGACTATTGCGCCGTATACACAAACCTTTATTGTGGTGTTTGGGACTGGTGAAATACCATTAGTATTTCCGATACCAACCAATTCCACAATCCCATAATCTTTTTTTGGGTGAGCTTTTAAGTTGAATTAATGTACCAAACTGCAATTTTATTGCTCGTTATAATCGCTATAAATTTTAAATACAAGGTCGGTCTAAGAAAGATGGGTGATGAAAATGGTTAAAACCATAGAGGAGATTTATCAAGAAGCAGAAAAATTTGTTGATGAAAAATTCCCAGAATTGAAACAACTAAACAAAAGCGAAAGCCGACGCATAACAATATTGGCGGTAATCAAAGATTTGATTGACCTTAACGGACAAGCCATTGAGCTTAGAAAATTAGGGATGCAATAACGCAGACAGGTTGACGGTGTTTATGTTACTTTTTGCGGTTGCCCCGCAATTGGTTCTCCCACATGAGCGCCGTCAGCCCTGCAGAAAGGTTCTCCAAAGCTTGTTTCTGACATAGAGTCTTTAAAAGCTTTTAGATAGAATATAACTGTAGGTTTAGCTAATGCCTATTGGTACACGCGAATGGGAAATCACACGATACTATAAATATATCGGCGAACCAAAATATTGGCAACGCTCATTTGAGTTTCGTTTAGTAATAACGGTTCCTGCTGATTGGACTCGGCAACAAGTGATTAATTGGGTTGATGCTAACATAGGCATAGTTGATGACGCTTTTACAACAGCGTTTGAAAAAGCCTTTGCCAAAAAAGAAAGATATCAGCATAGGCAAACTAATCTTGCAGACTATCAAATGCTTGAACGCGCAGTGGGAATGCCAGTGTTCAAAGAGGGAAGACACTATCCAGCATTTGACGGTTCATTTGTGTACACTGAAGGATATTCGCCAGGTGAAGAAAAAATCACTACTGAAACTTTCTCACCGATTTATCTTCCAGATTGGCGTAGTAGAAGAGGAAAACTTGGGTCAATAACCCGTGACATAAACGAGTTACAACGCCAAAAAGAAACAGCCTCAGCAACTGAGAGAACAAGACTGGACAGAGAAATTCTACGACTCAGAGTCGAAATCGAAGCGCAAAAATTCATAATGGGCGAAGCACCGATTGAACTCCCAGAGGAACTATATAAACGTGAAACAACTTCAGATTACACATTAATTGATGTTGATGGAAAATATGGTTGGACTGGAGGACAAAAAATTGGTCGAGTTTCATGGCGGATTCCTGAATAAACGCGCTTATCAAATAAGCTTTGACATTGACAAAAAACACTTGAAAAATGAGCCGTTAAAGGTTCTGCGATTGTTTTTCTTACTTAAAGAAATGTTTCCACAGGCAAAAGTAGGCGTTGACAAAACTGGTAATGGCTACCATGTCTCAGCAATTGGAATGGACGTACATAACATCCCATTGCAAAAAAGAGTTGACATTAGAGATAAACTTGGAGATGACCCACATAGAGTATTGTGTGACCAACGACGTCTTGAAATCGGACTTGAATCCTTAGTTGAAACGTTATTTGTAATGAAGAGAAAGAGATATGTTACGCCATCTGGGCACAATTATTATGGCAAGATTACATTTGTCGAATCATTAAATCCGATAGCTTTACCTTGGATACCCAAAATTCCAGCGCGGAAATCATAAAATATCCTTCGCTTTTTTTACACCCATGATAAAGTAAGGTTCACCTTTATCCCTTGGATAAGTTGGCACTCGTTCACCTCTACCAACAGTTCTTGCAACCTGAGTCGGAGTCATAACTAACCCATCTTTTATAAGTTCAGATACACATTGCTGTGCTTTATCCACGCTTACATCAGCTACTTCAGAAATCATAGTTTTGGTAAGTTGAGCACCCGTTTCATCTTTGCTACACGCTAAAGCCATTTTGACGCGTTCACAGTCAGATAAATCGCTGTCATGTTTTCTTGCACAATCAATTGTTCTGCTTAAATGAACACAGTCTGGTCGTTGCGTTTCAGTTTTAATGGTTCTAACAACATCTCCAACCCATCTTTTTTCTTTCTCATCATACTCTGCTGTTTTTGGGTCAAGCTGCACTATTTCAACTTCTCGCTCCGCACAAATATCATTGCCAACCCGTTCAAATTTCCAAGTTTCACCTGGAAGCGGTTGCGCTTCAGTTATTAAACCACGTGGGTCTTCAATTCGTAAAGCTTCTCTACGCTCCAATTCTTCAGGCGTATAAACTTCTTCAACTTCTTCAGCTTCAGCTTCAACATCTAATACAGTTGGTGGAAGAACAGTCATATATTCTGGTTCTTCACCTTCTCTCCCACGTTTCGGTATCCCAATCCGTGTTGGCGGTTCAACAGGATAGGGTGATTCAAGAGGTTTAAACTCTTTTCTTAACCAAGGCGGAATTACTTTTGCTGGTTCTTTAGCCCTAATCAATTCTTTTTCAGTTCGCAACCATCTCGGCTCACCCCTTCGAGGTTTAAGTGTTCCCCGATACGGCTCCTCTTTCTTGGACATTAAACCCCCCGCAACTAATGTTTTATGTTTTAGACCTTAAAAGAGTTCGCATTTCTCCATATTGTAACTCCCAGATTTCACGTTGAAGCCAAACCCAAAAGTTAACTCGTTCGACATGGTAGAACGGGTCAACAAAAACGGGTAAGAAACTCCCGATGGTTAAAAGAATAAAAACTTCCGTTGAGGTTTTAACCATGTTTACCATAGTCTCCATGCGTATAGATAATTGTTTAATCCTATACCAAAAAAGCGACGTGTGAAAACAGAGAAACCATTTTGTTCAAGGAAATCTCTTATTTTTTGAGATTCGCCGAAGTAATGATATGATGCGATTGAAAAAAAGTCAACGAAGCCGAGATAATCTCCAAATCCCTGTAACGCTTCAAGTTCTTGTCCTTCAACATCGATTTTTACCAAGTCTATGGGAGTAAAATGTTGCTGTGACAGAACAGTATCCATCCTTGTAACCGAGGTTGGTATATCGCCTTCTTCTGTTATATAGGTTCCCGCTGAATTATTAGGAACGTATTGTATGTAGGCAATTCCATCATAATTGGATACTGCTTTCTCTACGATTTGAACATTGAAAAGATTTTTTGTATTTTCGCGTAAGAATGGCAGTATCTCTGAATTAGGTTCAAAAGCCATGACGTTTGCGCCTAGACTTGCAGCTTTAACCGTGAAAGCGCCAACATGTGCTCCTAAATCAATCACATTCATACCCGTCGTTAATTGTTTATAGCAATCGTATATTTCAAATTCAAAAATTTCTTTCATAATAAAATTCATTACACTAGGTTCATTTTCGGGAAAAATAATTTCCGCTGTCAAAAACGGTCTCCCCGACGTATTTGGTTGCAATATTCACAGATTTCTCCTTCACTTTTTTCGTTGCACCTAGTGCATTCTGACCTACGACTTATGTGATGTACGATAATTGACGGGTCATATACGATTTGACCGATACTAGCTAAGCGACGATGAAAAGCTTGTTCCTCCTCCATTGAAAGTCTAATTAAGTTGAATTGGTCAATGTTGAGGTTGAAACCGCCAATTTGCATGAAAGCTTCGCGCCGAAATGCTCGGTTATGTCCAATACCATATTTGAGAAAAATATATCCAGCAATGGTTAGGATATTTTGCATAGAGTTTCCAAACGGAGATAAACCATCATGGTAACTAACGCCTATAACTAAGGACACGTTAGGATTTTCAAAATGCTTTGCAATTCGTTCAATATAATCTGGAGGATACCACACATCGGCGTCTGCAGTTACAATTACATCGTTTGATGACATTGACGCTCCTATCTGCAGAGCAGTTAATTTCCCAGCGGAAGAAGAAAAAATTTTGTTTGTATATGTCTTCGCAATATTAATGCTTTCATCGGTTGAACGTTCATCAACAACAATAATCAATTCATCGTACGGTCTTGTCTGTTCATTTAGAGAGGTTAACGCTATATGCATGAATTTTTCTTCATTGAGTACAGCTAGGACTATGCTGATTTTCATGGTTCTCCAAAACTTCTATATATTAAAAACCTCTTAAAACATTAACTATGGATTCGAAGCGTAAAGGGCAATTGCTCCCCTGTGATTCTTGTCGAAGAAAAACTAAACACATTGCAGTAACCGATAGAAAAGAAAAACTGGTTTGGTGGATTTGCGAATGCGGAGACTCTAAACTTCAAGACAATTGGAGTTGATAATTTGCCAAAAGTAATTCACATGACCCCAAAGGCTGTGTTCATCGAATGTGAGTTTATTTCAGCCGAGGAAGACGCGGTTAAGGCTGCAGAGCAGGTTTCAGCAACTTACTGTCGCAAATTAAATATGGTGACTGGACAACTTGAACCACGCTGCGGCTTCTGCAAGGAATGCGTGGAACGCAAACTAGAATTTTACTGCTTCAACGCGCAATCGCCATATTTGCTTGCATTGAAGGAAGAACTAAAGAAAGCACGAATTCAAGTGCGTTAAATCCTCTGCTAACTAAAAGAAAGAGGGGCGAGAAATTAGAGTTGACTGAACCTAGTGTTTAGCTAGGTATTCGTCAACAGCTTCCATGAAGTAGCCAACGATTTTGGGTACAAAAGCTAGAACAACAACGATGACAGCCCAAATCATAGCTACGTTGATGACGCTTGTGATGGTGAATTCACCATCAGCAATCCACTTGAACCAAATGAGAATGCTTGTGAGCAATCCAATGACGATGCCGAACACATTGTATATTCCGCTGGCTTTCTTCTCTTCTGGCATTGTTTCTATTCACCACCCATGCCTTTTACAGTCTTTATTCTGTTCGGAAGCCTATAAAACACTTTCTAAATATTGATATGTAGAGGAGCATACGCAATCGTTTTATTCTATGCATAACAAATTCTTAAATGGTGCCTCTTTGGAGGTGATTGATTGTTAGAATGGTTAGCATACGTAGCGGTATTAGTAGCGTGTATACTACGAACAACAATGCCATATTGGTACAAAAACCGCAATGGCAACGACTTAACTTTTGACAAAAAATATTTGGGTCCAATGATATCAGCAATCATCGTCGGATTCATCATGAGCGGATTCGTCTTCGTCAACATTGATTTGCCAAATGACGTTACAAGTAACCTAATTGGTTTCTGGACAGTGTTCATTGCAGCATGGGGTATGACAGACTTATTCAATAAATTAAGTATCGATGCGTGGAGAAAAGATTAGCTTTAATTCTCCTTACTTTCTCTTTTTGTAGAATCTTCTGAATCGGACCAGAACCAGAGAGAAAATAAAGCAATTGCAAAACCCACCCACATTAGAATAAAAAATCGTACGTAAGCATCTGGAAAATACCAGAATGTTGCTTCCCAATTGAATGGTGGAACCGCAGGCATCCATAGTTTCCAAGTTTTAACAATGTCATAGAATGCGGCAATAACCCCTGCAGCTACGATGTCTAACTGCCAGCTTGCAATTAACGCGATAACAAGACCGAGCATAAAGAAAACAACATTCCAGAAATGATGTGGAAGTTTCAGAGTTTCTTCACCAAAATTAACCTTTCAACAATGCTACAAGCGAAGCGGCAAAAGAAGCAATAGCAGTGATTACCGCGCCGATTATTATTGCTTTGTCTCTACCAGACAATTTTCCTTTCAAATTTTCTTTGACCAGTTTAAGGTTGCCGTCCATATCATTGATTTTCTTGACTAGACCACCTTGCAAGTCTGAACCTACAAGCGCGTTTTTTATTGTCTCAAGTTCCGTAGTCACTGCGCCCATCTCTTTTGCTAAAGCTTCATGTCTGGACACGCAAAGGTCCATTGGCACAAAAATGCCAGGATTATCTTTTTTTCGACTCACGCCAACAATCACTAATCACTACCAATTTTTATGATATAGATAGTTTAAAAGATTTGTTCTATTTGTCATCGCGAGAAAGAAGAAAGAAAGCGGCTGCTATTCCCAGTGGCAAAACATACGGAGACAAGTTCAATGGCACTGTAAGCTTTGGTAGTGGTCCATACAAGCCCGTCGGCGTCAATGCAATGAAACTGCTGCGGTCCCAGTTAAGCCAAGTAAGAATGTCATCTGCCATCGGGTCGTTTTGTCCAATCCAATAATCGAACCAATAATCGTATCGTTTAATTGTATTTCCCGACCATGACGCTTTTCCATTGCGACGCACATACAATATGCCATTAATGGTTTCTACACACCATACTTTTCCTGTGTAATGCTTCCATTCTTCACAAGTCCGTTTGTGTCGATTCTTATTTGTTTGGCTTAAAGTTAATGGCATATTCGTTTTCTTTATCAATCCAAGATAATAACATGGATGTTTACCAATAATCATTCTTTTTAATTTCGGACTCCAATTTCTACGTGAAGCTGAATCAAGACACCAGTTTAAAGCCCAGCCTGCTTTTAGAGCAATTTCTTGAAGGTCATCTCTTAATTTGGGAGAAACCGTTCGGGCTCGCCAATAATTCTTATTTTTAGTTCCATCTCCTTCCATATAAGCATTAAGAAGGATTCTCAGCGATTCTCTATCAGCAACCTTATATTTTTCTGGAATGTATTTCTCCCATGCATGCCCAAGAGGTGCAAAGATTTCCCACAATTGCTTGCTATAAACAATAACTCTATATCCACTCTTAAAGGGATGGTACCCCAGAGCTTTTAACGATTTCATAGCTTTCTTGATGTATTGGGGATTGGCAAGAGATAAGCAAATGCCATACCGTTTTGTCTTTTTTATCTTGATTTGGCATCCTTCTGCCAAATAATAACCAATAATTCTCATAAAATGTTTATCAAATTTTTCACCATTCTTCCAATACCCTATTTTAGTTGCTCTAAACTCTTTTCCATAAAGGTCTTTTGCCTCAATAAACTCAAATTTTCCTCTGGAGTAACCGCCATATCGCTTCACCCATAATCTGTGATTTGGAGTAACAAGCCAATCTATTTGTTGAGAAGAGAACGCATACATTTTGCCATCATAATCGTAAATAACTTTCCGCTTAATATTTTCTATTTCTATTTCATTCGTCCGTGGATTTAAAGTAAAAATCTTTTCGTCTGGTTGTATTTCAACATATGATTTCCATCCAGAAGTTGTAAGTAATTCGGTATCTTCAGAGTAACATTCTTCGTATACTTGCTTCGGTGTTTTACCAAGCAAAATAGCGTAGCCCGTTGCTAACATGCAATCGAAGAAGGCTTTAGCCCAAGGGTCGTCGAGAGGTCGAGTTTCAAAATTGGGATTATACACAAAAGTAAAATCTGCTTGATATGAAAAGACCTGTTGAGCAGTTTTAGACACCATGCTCGGTGCAAGTTCAAGACCTGCGCTACAACCTTTTAGGTCACAAATTTTACCGCTCATAATATCATCGTTGACCCCAACCTTAAGCAAAACTTCAAAGTCTTGACCTGTCGCAGTAGTTGCATTCATATGCCCTGCAATAATTACTATATCGGGATTAAATGATTGCATTGCCGCTTCAAAATCGAGTAGTCTCGCCGCCGAATCTTTCAAGTCGTTGAACAAGTCTTTTATTTGGTGTCCTTGCTGCTGAGCATAATCGATGAGGAGTTGACTATACGCTGCGAGGTAAATTGTTGGAAGGTCATGCCGCGCCCTGACAAGCAATACGTTAACCATTGTTCTTCACGAGTTAAGGTTGAAGTTTCTGCAGCTTAATAATTTCTGCGGTGACCACTTTTTTCCCTATTTCTGATAATGCTGATACTTCTCTTATGACGTCGTTTGGGCTTAGCAGTATGGATTCCATTGTATCGGGGTCTTGAAAATGGATTGTGGGTAGGTTACGTAGGCTTTCAGACATCGCATTATATTTAGCGCGTAGTCGTTGTAACACGAGGTCTTTCATACGAACCCAATCAGGTTGTTCGCTCATTTTTCATTCCTCCTAAATTTCTTTTCCCAATTACAATTTGCACAAAGTAATTGATATTTTTTCTCATCATTCTTTATACTCTTTAGAACAAGTCTATAATACTGTGCTCGTGCCTTTGCCACTTCTTTCTTTCCGCAACCATTTATATGGTCAATTTGAAGTGCTGTGCCAACATAACCGCATATTGTACATTTTCCACCCAATAGGGCAAATATTTCACTCTTAAATCTCTGTCGTTGTCTCTTTTGACATTCTCTATCTAAAGCAAGATATTTTTCGGGGTATTTTTTTCTATATCGCCTTTGATATTCTCGGAGTTTTTCAGGATGTTCTTTTCTATATTGTCTTTGATATTCGGCTATTCGTTGCATATGGAACGTAGGCTCCTCTAAGAGTTCAGGTTCTGACAAATTTTCTACTCCCAATAGATATATGTGATTAGAATTTAAAAGCTTAACGTGGCATTTGGGTTCCTGTTACAATACAAGTTACTATTATAGGTCCAGCGCCTGCAGCAGTTTTTTTAACCCAAATTGTAATTAAGTTGCCTTCTAACAATGGAATTTCAGATTCAACCATGTTGTTCTCCCGAAAATAAAATATGTCTTGGACGATTTAAAAGCTATTGCTTGGACTGCTGTTTTTCTTTGGATTCCACATATTTTTGTTCTATAGCTTTTTTGTTTTGTGCGTCCTGCTGAAGTTTTTGCAGTGCAACGCCAAAGTCGAGTAAGCGAGTTTTCATGCTGTTTGTAACTCGTTCAAGAATGTCGAATTCCTGCACCATTTTATTAAAGTACATTCCAAGTGCTTGAAGGTTTTGTTGCTCCATACTTAAATGTGATTGGGGAAGAGGTTGCACCGTTTTTTGGATTTTTTGGATTTTTGCTTTATTGTTTATTGACCTCACCTCTATCAAGGTTATTTTTATACAGTCTGCGCCTTTTATGGCTTATTATACGTAGGATTCGTAGAATGGTATGTATCGGGTTGTGCCTTCAACTGTGATGGGTATGACTCCGCCGACTGTGGCTACGCTTGTAGCATTTACGTCGATGTTGTCGAGGTTCAAGGCTACGTCAACTTGCAACGTATCAATGTAAGCTGCGCCATCAAGGTAGAGGGTTCTCCATTCCCTTGTTGATGAACCTAAGTCTTTTGAGTCATCAAGTGTTGGATTCATGTGTGTGCTTACGCCAAGCCCCGCTGTTGCGTCAAGGCTTAAAGTATCAACGAAAAGCGTGCCATCAAAGTACCCATGTCTAAATTCTGCTGCGCTCGTTCCTAAATCAATAGCATCATCGGTTGTTGGAACAAGAGAAGAATCAAAAGTCGCATACCAACTCATGCTTAAGACGCCCCCAACAACTTGCCAAGTCATTAATAGATTGCTCAGGCTGTCTTGAATGTTGAGACTTCCAGGGTCTGGTGGCATCGTTATCATAGCATCGTTACCAGCCGACGGAGCCAATATGAATTCGCCTCCTGTGAAAGAACGGGAACCATCACGCAAAAAAGCGTTAGGATAACCCGCGTCTGCAAGTTGCCGCGCTACACCATCAACGGGCACATATTGTGTGTGGTCGTCGTCGCCTAAGCCAGCTAATGAACCGTGGTCAACCGCGGATGCATCGATGACAACTTATACGGAATCCTACGTTGTCGTAAGGATTTTTCCGTTAGCGTCAACTTGCACCGCAACCACGACGCCAGCCGACGTTTTCCCATAAAGGGTTGTGCGTACATAGTCTTCTGCTGTTGACTCACGAATTGAATCAAGCAATTTCTCTTCTGTCTCAGTCAATTTGGTTCTCCAAGATTATCTTAGATTGAAAGATTTAATAAGTTTTAGGTTTTGATAATACACCGTCAATTAGAACTTCAAAAGTTTTGCTGGCTGAAGCATTATTGTGAGCGATAACTTTGATTGAATTTCGAGCTATAATCGGTGGATTATACTTTTTCGGGCTATCTAAGCTGCCAATGTCATGTTCGATTCTTGATTCGCCTGTAGCGGGCACGCCATCAACAATCCATTCCAACCAAGTTGATGTATGCCAGAGAATCCAAACTTCCTCGATAAATCCTGTGTAACCACCTGAAATAATCATTTCAAAAATAGTTGCTGAAGACCCAGCCGCTAATGTTTTAGTAGCATATGGTTGAGGAAAATTTAAATATTCCAGCGGAGGTGTCACCGACATTTTTTGTCCTCATGCCCAAGATATGCGAATAATCCGATTAACCCGACTATCGCAACTAACCCTAAAATAAACATCATGTTAGGGTCCAACGTTGGCAACTGCAACGGTGCAGTCTGCAACGATTCAACTTGCACAGGCGTCTGCGTTTGAACTTGTTGTCTAGTCGAAAAGAAACTTTCTGGAGTGGCACGTTGACTCAAATAGTTCTCCTACTTTTATTTTTATTAGATAAATTCCTCTACACCTGTTAAAGTAACTGTTACATAGATTGGTGCGGTTCCAGATGGAAATTTACCGTAAAGTTGAATTGGTGGCTTATCAAGTTTACCCGTGAATACCAAGTCTCCGCCGAAGCTCAATGGAGTTTTAGTATCTACCAATCTCAAATTGTCCAATACATGTTCACCATTGATGATAAGACTAATTCGGAAGTCGTCGCCAGTTGAAGCACTATGAGTTGACATGATTGTTAAATCTCTTATATGCACTTTCTTGTTTGGGTCATTCACAAACTTTAAAAGTTCAACCCATTCATTCGTGGTTGCAGTGAAACTTACGAAGTTACCCTTGACAAGTGCAAGGTTAGATTCAACCATAATGATTCTCCCAATCATATCTTTAGATTAAAGCAGTTAAAACCTTTATCCTTGACAAACGCCGCCTTCGCAACGACGATTGTAAACTACTTCAGGATAGCCACAATAGTTACAAATGAATTTTTGGGTTTCAATCCATTCAACACGATTTCCACACTGAGGACATGTTACCATTCTTGGCACTAAAATGTTCTCACCCAAAATTTATATTTTGCTCTAATGAACAAAAAGTCATAAAAATCGCGAAGTGACGTTGCAAGAGGATTTTTTAATCCAGGTTCACTCCAGTTGCCATGTTTATCCAGACATAACGTCATTACTTTATAGCAACGCTGACACAATCCTCCACCAGTTCCACATGGTACATCATGACCAAAGAGAAAACAAAAAAGATGCGCCAATAATTGTTCTTGCTTTGAAGCAAGAGAGCCACCGCTCATCCAACGAAGATAATATTGTAGTTTATTCATCTTTTGGTTGTTCTCCTATTTTAGCGGGTTCAACAGTATTCTGTTCCCGCGTCTTAACGCATCGACTTGCCATGCAACCTTTGCCATGCCGATACATTGGACAGTCTGTTGGACAAGGATTCAATGCCTGAGCAGTACCATTTGAACCTAAAGGTGGAGGATAAAAAGTAAACGTTATTATATTGTTATGGGCGAATCGTTGCATAGCTTTTAAATGTGATTCCATCATTTGCCTCATCCACTTTGCCAATGCATCTTCGCTCACTTCAATAACCTTCTTGTTTCAATTGCACCGCAATTAAATAGACAATCCAATGTACTTAAGCCTTCTTCAAAAGGTTCGTATCGTTGCTTATAATATGGATGGAAAAATTGTTCTTTAAATTCTTCTCCGTCGAGTCTACTGCATAAAAGTTTAACTGCTTCTTCCCGAGATAAGCTCATGCACATGCTTTTAGAATACACGATTTGTGGCTGCGCCTTCAGAAGCTGTGCTATCCATAGCGTGGTCTGCACGTTTAAAGTCTCCAACAACACGTTTGGAGCCTCAACATAATATTTTAAATCCTCAAAATAATCATTGTAGAATGGCGACCCCATATAGTTACGTTCAATCGCATCCAGAAACTTTCGTTTCCACGGCTGCCAGTTGTCAATCATCGTGCAAAAAATCAATTTATTGCATGGTCGTTTGACGCTGACGCTGCAGAGTTGAATGCCCGTGCGAGTTCGAATGCGACAGCGATTCTGACGGGTACGAATAC
>ERZ1292632.452-Hain-H43-01um-R2-452-length-43882-cov-9_pt1 | contig 22299 bp, 15 predicted proteins | sample MGYA00564407_ERZ1292632 | MGnify/ENA primary metagenome ERZ1292632 (study PRJEB36523, sample SAMEA6512637) | groundwater metagenome | collected 2019-01-08 | study: AquaDiva: Metagenomics assemblies of 32 groundwater samples | reverse complement strand
TAACACAACGGCATCACAGGCGAAAGACAACGTGAAAGACCTGGCGGTCTGGGGTGACGGCGATATGTTTAAACTGCTTTCTAAGGCTTCTTCGCAGTCCGAAGGCTGGATGAAGTCAACTAAGGCGATGGAGATTCATGGCGTGGGCTGCGTGGTGCAGGTTACGACTCAACAGTGCAATTTTGACGGCTCATACGCTATAGCCGAGGCAGTTTGCTTTGTGCCAGGCGTAAAAATTGTGGGTAAAGAAGCACCAGGTCAGAGAGAAAAAATCAAGATAATTTCGCGTGAACTTGTAGAATTTTAAATGTAATCGGCCCGGATGAAATACTCTGGGCCGACATGCTCGGCGTAATGCTGGCGGAAAGGGATGAGGGAATGTCAATAACACATGAGCAAGCGCAAGATTATTGGAAATTGGCTTGCACGTTAGAAAGGAGTAACGATGACCTCCGTGCCGCTTGCATCGCCGCCGAGGAACGCGCAAGGATGGCAGAGGTGAAGTTGGAAGCGATAAAAACGCTTGACGATATACATTACATTTTGCCACTTAGTACTCGAATTCAACTGGAGAAAATTTTGGAGGGATGAGGATGGTATGCAAGATTTGTAAAACCTGGGCCAGTCTCGACGAAGGTTGGCGCCGGCTATAACGGCATAGAACTTTATGATGATTTGAAAAAGATTCTGGGGGGGAAGTAAAGATGGTAAAACAACCGAAGGTGGAGTCAGAGTGCTGGTTACTGTTGAATCCAAAAGAGTTACTGAGAACGGGTGACGAAATGTTGGAGCGCAAAGATGGGGAATATTCCTGGCATCCAATGCCGCCAGGCTGCGATGTCGTGGATACTTCGGTCATCGTCCGCCGCAAACTCGACGACAGATTGGGAGAAAAGAAATGTCAAAACTGTGAAAAACAAGAGGCATTCGCGCAAAATATGGCCGCGCAGATCAAGCGGTTCGGGATGGAGGGGGAATGATAAGTCCTAACATCAAAGAAGGAATACTTAAACTCGCAAGTCTTTGGGTGAGATATCGGCCAGAAATCTATTACGAAATGGTTGACTGCGGTATGTCTGCTGTGGGGATGGCGTCGATCACTTATCGCCCAGGAACTGCCACCTTCAAAACATACGCTCTCAACAAGGCACGATGGGAGATGGCCAATTATTACAAGACGCACACGCGCCATCTCCGTCGAGTCGAGTCAGCGCGGCACATGGTGACTGGAGGAAGAACTGAAGACGAACACATTTTTATGTTGGACTTGGAGCAGTTCCTTACTCAGATACCTGAACAATTACAAACCGTCTTCCGCCTATATGTCAAAAACGAAAAGTCGATGCAAGAGGTGGGTGATATAATGAAAATGACTCGTGCTAACGTCAGTCTGTTGATGAAGAAGTTGAGACCACTTCTCATTAAATTCTTAAAGGAGGAACATTGTGATAGAACTCTATCTACATCAGCAACGTGTTATCGAAGATGCTCTCCCAAAGGCGCGGAGCGTCTACGCGGTGGGCACCGGCCTGGGCAAGACCATCATCATCCTTTCCCTTTGCTACCTACGGACTGGACCGCAACTCATTTTAACCAAGGCCCCTCTCGTTACCCAGGCGTTCAAGAAGGACTGCGAAACACACTTTAAAGACAGTGTGACACTTACCGACTTTGATGCTGATGCCACCACCTATGACGGCGTCTACATCTCGTCCTATGAATACTATCGGCTGCACCATAAGAAGTTCAAGTGCGTGCCCTGGACAGCAGTCTACCTGGACGAGTGCCACGTCATCGCCAATCGCGGATCGGGCATGAGCAAGACCGTCCTGGGCGACTGGAAGCGGAGCGGCGGACTCAAAGCCGACCACATCCACGGCTTCACCGGCACCCTCATACCCAATCGTTACGAGCAGGTTTTCCCACTGCTACGGCTGGCGGGCCTGGACCGCACCTGGGGGTCCTTCCAGAGCGAATACTTCTACGTGCCAGTGCCGACCATCCCACATTTCATCAAGTTCATCAAGGCCAAAGAGGACGACTACATGGCCCTCATCAAGCAGCATATTTACAGGGTGGACCGGAGCGAGGTTGACTTGGGAGAGAAGAAGCACTTCTACTATCCGGTGTCGATGGGCGCAGAACAGAAGATTGCGCACGATGCGCTACTCAAGGAGGGGGTTTACAAAGATGTCATACTCGACTACAACATCCAGAAGTTTGTCAGGCTGCGTCAAGTAACGAGTGGGTTCTTACCTATGTCGATCAATGATGGTTATGATTTCCCCAACAACCGACTCATACAGTTGAAGAATGTCCTTCATAACATCATGAAGAGAGCAACACACGCCATTTGTTTTTACACTTTTAACTACGATCGCGACCAGTTAGCGACATTCAAAGACATCGTGGTGATGTATAATATACACGGCGAAGTTTCCAAGATAAGACGCAATATTATTATTGAAATGTGGCGCAGTTTGGGCGGACTACTTGTTATGCAGATTTGCTGCGGCAAGAACGGCTTGACATTGACTGAGGCTTCTGATATAATTTATTACAACCTGCTCGACAACAACGAAGCCTACGAACAATCCCAGGACCGCATCAACCGCATCGGTATGACCTCAACTGAATCGAGGTATCACTATATCTACTGCAAGGACTCCATTGACGAACAAATCATCAGGGCCCTGGAGAAGAAAAGCGACATCGGTCGCTCCCTCAAGAACTGGTATCGGCGCGAGTCCACTGCGCACACAATCAATCCACCAGTATTAAAAATAAAAAATCTGGGGGGATTTGTGGCGCGACACACGGCTTCTGGACCGGAGGTAGACAATGTATCTTCAAACTCAAGTTATCAATATGCTGCGATTGAACTTGGGCTTGACAGCCTTCAAGTTCGAGGGAGTGAAGGGTATGCCGGACTTGATCGTGCTGTGCCCGAAGGCTCAAGTTCTGTGGATAGAAGTCAAGAAGGGCAAGGACCGGCTGTCAGAGATACAGATAGCGAGACACCAACAACTTAGGGGGATAGGTCATCTGGTGTTTGTAGTCAAGACAACTGATGACTTGAAGAAACTGGAGGAAACACTGTGGACAAGTTATCCGAATTTTATTCCATCCTCTACACGGGAGCGCAGAGCAACGAGTGGGTCGAGATCAAACAAATCCTCGATGGAAAGCCCAGAGTCTCTTACATTCAAAGCCTGGACAAGTTATCCGAAGCCGCGTTAGGAAAGCAGGTATATCATGGAATCTACACACGTATCGACAAACAGAGCCGCAAGAAAGACATGGGATTCACCAACGTCCTCTACCTCGACATCGACTTCCATAACCAGCCCGACGGCGACCTACCTGCGCTCAAGGCTGAACTACTGGCGACTATTAATGCTGACGCCCTACTATCCGAATCATTCGCTATTGTTGATAGTGGACGAGGGTATCACATCTATTACAAGTTACCATACCGTGTGGATACAACCGCAGGTCAGATATACATCAACAACCTATACGACTATACCTCGTCGTTCAAACTCATTGTCAACAACCTCGACGCAAACATTAAAGATGTCACGCGAGTCCTTCGCATCCCAGGTTCGTTCAATGTCAAGTCGAACTCGAACTCCTATTTTCTCAAGATGGAACCAAAGGATGTGTCGCCTGCGTTCCTTGATTTAATTAAGTATGGAGTGCCGGTCAACCAAGCCAGGGTGGGAGTGTCTGAGGCCATGCGGCTGATGGGTATGGAGCACATGATAATTGGCGGCGTCAACCAGCGATGCCCCTTCACGGCTCTGCATGAGTCGGAAGATAACCTGCCATCATTCAGGTTCTATCCTGACTCCAACACCCACTGGTGCTTCAAGTGCGGTAAGAAGGCGGGCTTTGACGGCCAACACTTCCTCAAGAACTTGGGTCGCCCCGACCTCATCCAGAACCTCACTGCTGAGGTAGACGCCGACCAGCGGCCCCACTTCGTCCTCAACACTGATGGTCGCTTCATCGAGCACTACTCCAAGGGCAAGACCAGGGTCATCTGTGACTTCCATTCCAACCAGATGTGCGAGAAGATAGACCCTATCAACGGCTACCAAGCATTCATCCTCATGCCCGAGCGTCGAGCAGTCAAGATAGGTGACATCCCCTCCAACCGCGCTCTTAAACTCAGGTATCAGGAGCAGGGGCACGACTTCATCATCGACCACCGAGGGTCTGAACTATCTGAGCATCTGATGCGATACAAGGCCCTGGCAGTCAAGAAAGATGTAACCATCGTGTCTCGCTTGGGTATCAATGAGGGTAACTACTACTACAACGGACGCATCTACCCCCGCGACGATGGAGACTATGTGTGTGCGTTCAAGCCGCCCATACCAGTCCAGTATGACAAGGAGTTCAGTATCAATGAGTTCATCAACAACCTCATCCTCGACAACAACTACACCCACCTCGTTGCCTTGCTCTGGGGGGTGGCGACAACATGTCGTGATGTCATTATCCGACGAGTTAATATGTTTCCCATGCTTGTTGCAACAGGACAGAAAGCCAAGGGGAAATCAAAACTCGGACAAATGGTTATATCCATGTTTGGAAAAAATGTTTCGGAGTCTCTTAATGTAACGAACTTCGGTGGACTCAAACTCATGGAGGATGCGGGCACTTATCCAGTCCACTTCGATGAATATGGAAAGAAGCGTCTCGAACTCGACGAAGAAGAAAGGCTCAAAGCCCTTGCCGTCCAATACCCCTACGTCGAACACAGAGGCACTCAAGACAGAAGTATTGAGAACTATATACTCACCTGCCCCTGCATCATCACTGGAGAGAAGCACCTTAAGGACAGTGGTCTCTTGAGCAGGTCTATGATGGTCAACGTCAGCAAGAACGTCCACATTACTGAGGAGCACTTCGCCAAGTGGGTGCGCGTCGTGCAGGACTATAAGTTGATGTCCTTTATGACTGATGTCCTGACTAAATACAAAGAGTTGCGCGAGTGGTATGACCAGAAGATGACCCACTACGACCGCTCGGCTGTCATCAAGGACCTCATTACCGTCACTCACGACTTCCTTATAGCCCACGGCTTCGTCAAGGAAGGTCTCATCGACAGGGAGAAGTTACTCATGACCGTCATGGAGACGGAGGTCAGCAAGGAGACCTTGAGCACAGGCGAGTATCAGGACATCTGTGACGAGTTGTCACTCTTTGAGTTCAGCGAGAATAACTACAACCATAACAAGACGCTGGTTGGCTACGTCCTCGCCGCGGTGTTCTTCTATCAGAACTATGTACTCATCGACCCGATAGAACTTTACCGTCTGTTCGTTGAGTGTAATACCAGGGGCAGACAGACCAACTTCTCGCTCAACAACTTCAAGCAGTCGTTCACCCAGTCTTCAGCCTTCCGTGGGGAGATTAAAGACAAGACGCTGGCGGGTAAGTTCAGGCGGACACTTTATGCCATCACGGTGGACTTTGCCAACTACGTCTTCATGAATAATGTGCTACAATATAAGATAGTCCACTACAGGGCTACCGGTAAGCAAGATGTCTTGCACGGTCTCAATGAGACCAAGATGGACGAGCAGATGCGCAAGATGTTGAGGGAAGCACCAACAGAATCAATAGGTAATCTCTCTCAGGTGCGGTGGGGAGAACAAATACTATAAGTCGATGATGCAGCATCATCGAGTCCACAGTTAGGGCCAGAGATTGACTACCTCTGGCCCACTTTTTTAGAATCGTTTGAATATCTTAAACCCATACATGGGTCGCCCACTGGGGTCGTGGATGTAACCTATGCGGGCTGGTCCGACAGGAATTGCAACGTCCTCAACTGCCGTGCCATCTTCTTTAACCACCGCATTCCCTGCGATGATTTCACCAATGATGTCCGCGCCAAAAGCCTCAAAGATACCTCCCTTTAAGTTTAGCAAGAACGACTTCGATTTGAGTTTTAATCCAGCCTTCGGCGTCTCCAACTACTGACCGCAAGAACTCCATGCCCTTGGGTCCGAGTTGCTTCTTGGCCTCGTTGAATGCAAGGTCGGCCAGATATAGGCCATCTTCCTTGGTCAATTTACCGTCCTTCGCCTTCTCTTCGCAGCCCTTGCGCGCCGTCTCATTGACTGCGGTCACTACGGCCTGGATGGTGTTGATGGCTTCGATGAACCGAGTGTTCTTCGCTTTGGTCTTGAGGTAGATGAACAGAGCATCGACCCCCTTACCAAACAGCCAGATGAGGTAAGGTGCGGCAGCGCAGAGGATTGCTTGTAGCGCAGTTTCGACGATTTTTGAGTAGTCCATTAGTGCCTCCTAAAATCAATATGGGTGCCCCACGAATAGTTAAGATGAAAATCAGCATCTGCCCCCTTGAGCATTTTTTCAAACAGAGGGTCGTCGAGACGATGATGAACGTCGATAGCCCTACAGAGGCCATCTTTTTGAGGTAAATGTTGTGATCGACTGGTACCACCTTCCGCCGCGTTATGCTTAATGCACCGGCACACAGACGACACTATATAGTTGTGTTCAACACACCATTGAAATATTTTCTTAACCAATGGGTGCGGGGAATCGAGACCACATTCGCACTTACATGCCGTAGGCATTTTTTTTCCCTTTCTTCCAGTAGACCTTGGGCATCATATCCTTTTTGCCATGTTTTTTCAGAGCCATTTCTTCCATTTCTTCGGACCACTTCTTCTTCTTCTTCACCATGTCAACTCCTTAATGCCAATATTTAGCGACGGCCACAAGGGTCGCCACTGTAGTTAATGCACCAGTCAATGTTGCGATCATAATCTTGAGTCCGTTGTACGAATGCCCCGCTTCATGCTTAACAAAAGACTCCTTGAGAGGCGCGCAGTTCCTTTCATGGCATTCCTTGAGGTCGTCGCGTAACCGCTCAAAACCGGCGTCTATCTTCTCGCCAAGTTTGTCACTTAATTCATGTATGAGGGTGATAATTTCTGTGTCTTTCATCGTTTTCTCACTTTCGTTTGGGATGGCGCAACCCCAGTGAGTCGCTTATAGAAATCTGCAAGTTTAGATAGTGCTGTTCCAGCGGACTTGGCCGCTTCCTGGTCACTCATGCCGTGCTTCTTGAACTTGGTCACGAGGTTGGCGCGGTAGTCATCGAAGCGTTCCTTGGCGTCGTAATAGTCGGCGTCGGCGGTGGGGACGACGCCCATAGCCTTGAGTATCTTGTCTGATGTGGTCTTGTCGTCGGTTGTGACCAGTCCCTTCAATAGGTCGTATGGTGCTTTGGAGAGGACGAACGACCCGATGGCGTCTCCGGCCCTCTCGTTGCCCTCATAAACATCTTTAGCCTTACTAAACGCATCGAAGGCTACACTACTAATGTTCGGCCAGTAAGGGACGGGACCGGTGGTGGTCAATTTCAACGGCGTCTTGGTCAGGCCAGCGTAGTAAGGTGCGCTGACGGCGGTATTGAACACACCATCGCGCAGGACGCTCTTGAAGAAGCCAATGAGACCAGGATGGGTCTCGACCAACATCTCATCCAGGGCGTTGGGCTTGGTCTTGCCGAGGAACTTTCGTCCTATCCAGTCAGCAGCACCAATGAGAGTGCCGACACCCATAGCCGCGCCACCATAGATGAACACGCCCCTGGTCAGTTTGCTGCGGACGGTTGCGTAACGTCCCTCCTGGAAGTCACCGATCAGCATGGACAGTTGCTCTTCAGGATACTTGGCGAAGGTGTTCATGAGCCGTCCGAAGTTGGGGAAGTCCATCTCGAAACGAGTGGGGTTGCCCTTACCCATCTGTCCATTAACCTGTCGAATGTCGTGAGTAATTTCTCGGCGCAACACGTTAATAGGAACGAAGCCTCCAACAGAATCTATGTTATGAGGTTTAGAAGCCCCCAACTGAGTCTTTATTGATTGGATGGCCGTGGAAATGCGGGTCCACTGCTCCACTTCTCCGAAGAGTTTGAAGCCCCAGTTCTTAATAGTTGAAAGCGAGAATTTAGTCTTAAAGGAGCCGCCCTTGAGAGCCTTTACCATATTATGAAAGTCGTCGCGGCCAATAAATCCAGACGACCCTTCGATAATTTCATTAAGTAACCCATTAACTTTGCCCTTATATACGGTTCTTCCTTCACCCAAACCAAAATCTAATTGAAGTTTGGGGTTGCGGACCTTGCGGATGCTCTCGATACCTGACTGCCACAGTTCGGTCTCGGGTGCCCACACGTCATACTTGCCCTTGAAGAAGCCCTTGGCGTTGTGGATGTAGGACGTGGTGTTGAACAGCGCAGTGCCGGCCTTGAACGCGAGGTAACGCCAGGCGATACTGTTCATGGCGAAGTCGAACCAGGGATTGCTGGTGGACAGTGACTTGAGGACGTGCTCTCCTGCCTTGTCTATGTCATTAAACAACTGGTCGTAGGAAATACCCAACTTGCGCTCCGCCGAGTTGGAAGAGGTGCGCAGTCGGTTGGCCTCACCTCGGATGTCTCTGAGGATGCCCACCATGCCGCGCTTGAACTTGAGCATGTGGACGCTCTTCTGAACCAGCATGGCGCGGTCGTAGGACTTACCTATGGCTCCCTTGACATCGAAGCCAGGGATGTAGTCCTCGGACCTCTCCTTGAACGCAGACGAGCGGGTGTTGAGGTTCTCAGAGAACTCATCGAGGGCGTTGGCCAGTTCTTCCTTGCCCTGCTCGGCGAGGTCCTTGGCTACGCTGGTCAGTGTGCCCTGAAGGTTCTGTCCTGGCCCCTCGTTGTAACGCTGCCGCTCGATGCTGTCGATGACGTGCTTGGCCGGGTCGAACTTGACTGTCTCTTTCCCCGGCCCCCAGGGGTCACTACCGCCCTGAGCATGGAAGCGGGCCATCGTCTCATTGGCCTTGATGGGACTCATCGGCTCCGAAGCGTAAATGGTCCTGCCAGGCTCGCCCTTCTCGTTCAGTTCCTTGATGCGGACCATGCGGTCCAACTTGTTCTTGAAGGTGCGGGAGTGGTGAATCCACGGACGAAGTTTCATTTCATTCAGTTCATTCAGCATGGCGCGGGCCTTATACCAGTTGGCTGACTTCGGAGGAGCACTGTCGTAGATACGCTGCGTCTCGGCTATGGCTTCGCCGATGGCCTGACGGAAGTCTTCGATAATCTTATGAACTATCGGGTCGATTTTGGATAGGCGGTGTGCCTGTGACTCGCCCAGGTAGTCGGCCACGGACATGGCGGGCAGTCCCTGTTGGTTCAACTTGTCACGCAGCCACATGTAGTTCTGAGTCAACTCGAAGTCGGTCTGAGTGTATCCTAGGTCCTTCATCTTGGTGAAGAGTTGCGAGTAGTTCAACTGGGTGGCGTTCATATGGTTGTCCAGTGCCAGTTCGGTGTCGAACAGACGCCGCCAGTAGCCCTTGTGCACCCCCTTGGTGGTCAGTGTGTTGGGGGTGTCTATCAAGTAGATCACTGCGTCGGCTATCGGACGGGCCAGCCAGCCAGCACCAGTCTTGATGAGGTCTGCTCCAGCCTTCCACTGCTCGGGGTCGAACATAGGGTTGGAACTTAGACGAGGGCGCGGCCCCTTCCTCCCTGTCTTGGGGGCGACAGCGTCGTCGTAAGGTGAGCCAGGGATGGGTTCGATCTCGCCAGACTCCTGGTAGAGTTTACGGATAGCCTCGATGCTCTCCTTGGGCATACCTTCCTTCATAGCCTTGACGAGCCACTGACCGTAGCCCGTCCTGATCTCAGGTGTCCCCTTGCCGCCATGCACATCGGTAACGAGGTCGTTGTGCAGGTTGTTGAGGTGGATAGGCGTCTTCTGACCCTCAGACAACTTCGTCTGTCTCGCCAGTTCAACCGGGTCGCGGGAGAGCGTCTCCCAGGCTTTGATGGGGTTCGCATCAGTTTTAAAACTGTTAGCCTTATTGAAAATGTAAGAAACCCCACGACCATACTCCCTGCGGATGATGTCGGCAACCTCAGCAAACTTCTTGACCGTCTCTGGGTGCCAGATGACATTCTTACCAAACACTGTGTCGCGGAGGTAGTCATTCCACGAGCCAGCGAGTTCATCCCATAGTTGGATGGCTTCTTCGGGACTGACCTTGGGGGGAGCCTCCTGCTTGGTAGATGGGTCGGGTATCTCTTCGTCAGTAAAGCGTGCAGCCTCATCTATCGGGTCGCTCACGTCGGAGGCATCGTCTTCCTTACCTACCTGGTCAAGTTTACGCTCGGCCTCTTCGTCGAAGGGGTTGTAGACTTCCGGCTTGGGACTCTCACTGACGGGTTCTGGTCTGGGAAGTTCCCTCGGTTTACCTATCTTGTTTTCTTCTAAAATCTCGCGTGCTTTCTTACCAATGGCATCTTTCCGTTTGGCAAGTTTCTTGAAGTTTGCGATGGCCCTTTCTGTCAGTTTGCTCCCTTGCGGCGGCGCCTCTTTCATTCGTTTTAAGGGGCGCGACTGCTCGGTCAGCCTGGGGCCTTCCTTGTAGGCTGGGGGCTTCTTGGGTAGCGGGCCAGACTCGGGCACTTCCTTGATGACAGTGATGACCGACTTCTCACTGGGAGCCTTCTGCTCAGCGAGGTCGCTCACATACTTCTCAGCAGCAGTGGTGCGGTCGGCGAAGGCTTTCTGTTCTGCTTCGCTGGCCTGTTCAATTTCTGAACGGATGTCTCTGAGCCGCTGGGCCTTCTGGGCCAAGTCGGTGGCGGGGTAGTTGCTGGTGGTGTCCCGCTCGATGTCGCGTATCTCCGTGGCCAGCCGCGCGTATTCGTCGCCGAGAGGGGAGGCGGCGCGCTCGACTGGAGGAGCAGACTCAGGGCTTACGGCCTCTTTTTTTTTAAAGTCCTTGACGCGCTTGTTGATGGCGCGGTCGGAAGTGAGAGGCGGTTCATCTACAGGAAGGGCGGTCTCACTCGGCACCCGCTCCAGGTCGGCGGCGTGACGCTCCGAGGGCGTGAAGTCTGACTTGGCCCCAGTATAATCCACAGGGTTGTCAGTCAACTGGCGCGATGAGCGGAGGATGATAGGACGCTCACCTACACGTTCCCGACCGCCAGGATAGGTGGCCTGTCGAATAGAACTATTGACTATGCGCTCAATCTGCTGGACCTTCTCAGGGGGCAGACCGGCGTCGATTGCCTTCTGGATGACAGATTTACCCAGTTCAATGGCAGATGCCTCTTGCTCCGCGGTATAGTCCTGGCTCTGTAAATCAGGAGAATCTTCGGGGCGGATACGACTTGAATTGTCGCGAGTATATGCTTGTTCGGCCATGAACTTATCAAACTGCTCGCCGCGCCGCTCATTGTCCAAACGCATTGAAATGAGCGGAGGCGTTTTTTCAAGGACGTTTTTCTGACGATTGAGTGCCCGTCTTTCGCGCCGGTTTAACAACTTCTCCACCCGCGCATTGACTGAAGGGTTGCTTGTGCGCGGCGGCTCAATTATCTCACCAGTTGAGACATCTACCGGACCAAAAGAAGTCACAGGTTTCTCCACAGTGGTCGTGGTAGTCGTGCCGTCGGCATTGGTCTCGATGGTGGTGGTCTTGTAAGGCGGGGCCGCGCCCTCTCCTGACTGGAGCGGGGGTCCGTCTTCAGGAGTGGCCTTACGGAATATTTGTTTCAACTGAGCCTTCGGGAGAGTCTCATCCATAGGCAGTTCGATGGCCTTACCATTGAGTTCAATGTTGACTGTCCCACCAGTGGCCGCTTCAATTTCTGCCTTCAATTTAGCCGCCTTAGCCTCTTGGGTTTTCATCGCGGCGACGGCGAGGTCCTCGGCCATGCCAGGCGCAACATCTTTTTCTTTGGCGTAGTCATCCTTAACTTTACCAGTCTTCCCTTCCCGCCAGTCAGTGACACGCTTCTGGATAGCGCGAGCACCTAACCTGGCCTCGGCCAGACCAGCAGCAGACATGCCAGTCTCAGCAGCACCGCCACCAGCGAGCATTGGCATGTTCAACATTTCAAGTGGACTGCGGACGCTGCCCCACTCATCAGTCAACCCACCGCGCCAACCCTCTGGGTCCTGTTCATACTTGCCTGTGTCGGGGTTGAGTCTGTCATCGCCAACGAGGGCGCGACGGAAGGGGCGAGCAGTCAACTCATAGATGAGTTTAGCCACATCATCCAATCGGTCTACTGGCTTACCGCCCTCGTCCACGTTGGGCTTGCCCATGACCCAGTCCTTGACGTAGCCAACACCCTTCTCGCCCGCCTCGGGCAGACCAAGGATGAAGCGAGCAGCCTCGATGACATTTTGACCTCCACCTAACAGTCCGCGCATGATAGTTTTATTAGAGTTGGGGTTGAGTTTGTTATTAACGTAGTCCTCAATGTCATCACTATTTTTATTCGCGCTCTCCGCAGGAGTTAAAGATTCAAGCACCTTACCAGGATACTTCAAGGAGTCCATGATGGTATCGTAAGTCTGACCGGGGGCCTTGCTCGCGGCATCAACCACCCTGTCGAAAATTCCCGGCTGGTGCAGAGCGTCTAACTCAGTGGGTTCCGTCCTCGGTGTAGAGGGGAGGTTGGGGTGCTCTGCTTTAAATTTATAAATCGCGGCCTTTATCGGGTCGCGTGGGATGGCCTCACGCAAGTAAGCCCTGGCACGGTTGATCGCGTCTGTGGTCACGCTACCAACTGTGAGTTCCTCTGGTGCTTCGGGCTTGTTGATGTTGTGTTCGTTGTCAAGGTAGACGGTTCCGCCAGTGCGGGTCTTGGCCTCCTTAATCGCTTCCTGGCCAGATGCGCTGGGGCCGCGCGAGTCCCAGTTATCGGAAAAATACTGAATATTTTTTGCCTGTTGCTCAGGAGAACCGTTCAAATATTCAGGTTTGTTTTTTAAAAGAAATTCACGAACTTCTGCTGGTGTTGGCATCTATTCTCCTGCCCTTATTTCCCACTTCTCGCGCTTCACCTTTTTCTTGCCCTTATCGGTTAACTGCTGGTAATCGCTGTCTGCTATCGAACTAACCATGATAGCGGTCTCATTTTCAATAGCGTATTTTTGCTCTTCCTCAAAGGACATCCCGTTCACCACCGTATCTGTGCTACCCCAAAGAGTTCCTGGAGTTTTAATTTTTACTGTTCGATTATTTTGAAGAATTTCCGCATCGGACTCGCGTTGTTTTTTCTTCAAGTCATACCCTTGTAACTCGACTCGACCGTGCAGCAACAAGTCCTCCGGTTTATCGGGCTTAGGAATCCTGGGAGGATTGGGAACGAACATTCCCTTGGCATCTAATGTTCCGACAGGCATATTGTGTTCTTCCGCATAATTTATTTCACCCTGCGTCTTCGGTCTATAGAGACCGGTAGGAGTTTTGATGACAGTGTTCTTGAGCAGAAGTCCTCCCAAAGCGCCACCATCGGCACCACCACCAGGCCCTCGACTTTTCATTGCAGCATATTTATACGCAAGGTCTTTAAGGTCCTGAGTTTTCTTCCAGTCGAACTGCTCGCGGGCAAGAGCATTGTCCACAGTAGCGAGGTCTCCGCGCTGCGTGAACTCCTTGCCCCACCGCTCATCACCAATGACATCTCTCTGCCTACCGTAGTCATCAATGCCGAGTTGTCGCTGGAGTTGAAGCCATTCACGCATGGTGTTGTCCTCGCGCTGTTTCTTGACGGCGGCGAGTTCCTGGCCGGTGATAACTCCCTTGCTTATTGCTCCGAGGAGACGGAGAAGATTCATTGCCATGTTACCCTCCTGTTAAAACCAATCACTCATATCAAACCCCGGCTTTCCACCGGCAGGGTTGTCTTACTGCGACCAAAAGTTCTTATCAACATAGGACTCAGAAAATCCTGGGTCGAAGTTCAGAGTCGAGTAGTCTTCTATACTTCCAGTGTCGCCGCTGAGACTCAGGATGTCGTTGAGTATCGGCTGTGTCTGAGCACTGGTTATGTCTGCAACTTTTTTCTTCAGAGCGTCGATCTCCGAGTCAGACGCGCCCTTCTGAGCCATCGCTGCAGCAACGACCTGGGAGAGTGAGTCCATTTGTGCGTTGATCTCATCTATCTTGGTCTTGTAGACCGTCAACTTGTTGGCCAGTTGAGTGTTGCCGACCTTGATGGCGTCATTAATCTTCTGCGATGCAGTAGCGGTGGCCAGTGAAGTCGAGCGGTCGATCTCTCCAGTCAGTTGGGCCTTGACCTGATTGTTGAAGCCCATTGCAGTCATAATGTCCGCCCGCTGCGCACCCATGTATTTGTTGTTGTCGGCAATGTAGTTGCGGATGTTGTCAAAGGACTGCTGCGACAGCACGTTGTTATACTTCTGTCCACCGAGGAAGTCTTGAAACGCTTGCTGGTTGATTGCGTTATTATACTGAGTGGCCTGATTGTTCACGCCATAACGCTGCAATGCGTTGACCCAGTTGGACTGCTCGGCGGTGTTGCGCTGACCCATAATGTTACTGGTGTCGCCGAACTTCTGGCTCGCAATCTGGTTGCCTTGGTTCATCGACTGCGTGGCGAGGTCAGCACCCTTGTTGGCCAGGACAGTGCCGGCTTGATGCTGGAGGTCCAACTGCTGCCCCTGACGCAGACCGGAACGATACATACCCATTCGGTTAGCGTTACCAGCGATGTCCTTCATGCCTTGAGTGGTCTGGTCGGCCAGGGTCCGTCTGAAAGCGTTCATCTGTCCCTCGCGGACAGTGGGGCTATTCGGGTCGTTGGGGTTCATCCTGTCTTCAAAGGTGGTGTATTTCGGTGCAGTAGACCAGTCGAGTTTCTCTATGATCGGGGCTGGAGCCTGGACGGGAGCCAACTGCTGATACTGGGGCTTGTTCTTGTCGTAGTCAAAAGACTGGAACGTCGGCACCTGCTTGGGGTCGATCTGCTGATACTGGTTCTCGACTGACGCGAGATCGCGCTTCATCAGGTCTTGTTTATACTGCTTGAACTGGTTGCGTTCATCCTGTGCGATCTGACCAGTATCGGCTTCCCACTTCTTCATGGCAGTGATATATGCCTTTTCATCGAGCACCTTAGTGTTATCAGTGAGGACATTTTCCTGACCAGAGAGCAGTCCGCCCTTATCTTCAGGATTGTTCTTGGAAACCAGATAAACATTACCACCATTAACAGCAATATTATAGTTGGACATAATGTCGTTTGGGGTCATCGCCTTGGTATCTTTAGACGCGGTCTCAATCATTGCCGCCGCGTCAGGATAATATTGCTTAGTGTAATTGAGGAACTTGGCCCAACCCTCATCAGTGTTGATGTCAACACCAGCATTAGAAGAATCATTTTTAAATTGTGCCAACACCGTTTTATTTAAGTCGGTGGCCCCGTTCATTTGAAACTGCCCATTGATAATTTGATTGCGAGCAGTGGATGTAGTTTTTTGACCCACAATCGTCTGTATCTTGGAACGGAGGGTGGCGGTTTTAAAATCTTCAGCAGTAATGGGCCTGGAAGATAATCCAAACGCATTTGCTGCGCCCGACCCCTCCTTATAAAAACTGTCCATCGACGGCTTGGCTGGTGGGTTCTGACGAATCTTGAACTGCTCAGGAGTGAGCATCTTGGAGTTGTCAGCATTGTTCTGATACATGCCAGCACCATTGAGTGTCCACTCAGATGCATTGAACTTCGCGGGGGCACCAGTAGTAGAGCCAGCAGGTGAGTAAGTCATCTTATCGTCGCCAGACGTAGTGGCTGTGCCCGCTCCACCGATACCCACATTGGACCCAGTGGTGTCATCTTTCTTGATGATGCTTCCGACAGTGGTGTCCACGGGGGGCTTCTCTACGGTCTGCTTGACGAAGGTGTTAGACTTCTGCGCTCGCGCATCAATCAACTTCTGAAATGCTTCGGGACTGGAAGCGAGCCAAGGGTTCTCTTTCATGAAGTTATTGTAGAGATTCTCCAGGTTCTCAGCAGTGTTAGCGTTTCCCATGTTAGACAACACTGTGTTGAGTTTGGTGTCCTGGTCCGCCCTGGTCTTCTTCTCCGCGTCACTGGCCGCAATCTCTTTGGCCAGACGCTGCTGTTCTATGTCAACTGTTGGTGTAGTAGGTGTAGTCTTTGCTCCGCCAAACTTTGCGTTCGTGGCCCGAAATCCCCTTTCGTATTCAACAAGTTTGGTATTTATTGCAGTGTCCGCTCGCACAGCAGCAGGAATGTTCTGGGATCCCAACAGACCGTTCCATTTATTGTAAATGCGCAAAGCATCGGCAGCATCTTTGGCTGCGTTCATTTCCTGCGAATACATATTAAGATACCGAGTATACATCTGATCGAGAGTTTCGGCCATTTGAGTGCTCCTTATGTGCGAGTTACGGGCATAGACACATCGCCCAGGTTGAAACTATCCGCAGCGGGATAGCCATAGGTGTTACCGAAACGAGAGATGGCATCGGCACTATAGTCGGGCAGTCCGAGTTCACCACTGCTGCTCTTGAGTATCTTGTCGAGGTCCACATCATCAGCCTTGCCAAAGAGCGACAAAAGGAGAGCCAATAGACCGGCCATCTCAAGACCGCCGCCGCCAAGACCGCCGAGAAAAATCTTACCGGTGCCCTCGTCAGCAGAACCCAACACTTTCCTGGCTGCATCCATCAGGGCGGCGGTCCCACCCTTACCAATAGCATCCGCCGCACCAACTGCGGCACCACCCGAGCCAAGAGATGTGGGTGAAGAGGCCATACCCGTAGTTTTTGATGCGGCAGCAATGAGGGGATTAGAGTTCAACATATCACCGCCGGCACGATTCATGATATTCATTGAACGATTACCAATGAAATTAGGTTGTGTCTGAGAATCGACGCCGCTACCTACTCCACCAGCAAAACCTCCAAGAACAAGAGGTATGATGATATTACCAGCCTTACGAGCCAGACCGCCCATTGGCTTGACTTCTTGCTGCCTCATACCCAGACCCTCAAGTGCTCCATTCTGCCTGGCATACTGGAACGCTTTATTCAAGACAGACGATTCCAACACATCAGGAATACCCTTACCTGTCTGAGCAGCGATACTGGTTGCGCGATTGATCTGAGCCTGATCGAAAGGAGTCAGTTGAGGTTTAGATGCAAGCCAAGCCTGATACGCCTTCATTTTCTCTTCAGGAGTTAACGCTCCAAGATAACGAACGGGGTCATCAGGATAAACATCAAGCATTCTGTTTTTTGTGTCTTTGAAGCCAGGAAACAAAGTCCCTACGATGTCGCCCATTATGTGTTAATCCTCCTTAACTTCATCGAGAACAAGAGACCGATCTCTTTGATGATGAAGTTATCAGAATCTGAGTTGGTTAATATGAAGTCAAGTGCGTGCTTATTTACCGGCGGCACTCGTTTAGATATATAGTTATCATCATACACCGCCGAGGCACCCAATGTCAAGGTGTAATCAGCAGTCGCATTGGTTAAAAACGTCGCATTCGGCTTGTAGAGGCCGTTAATGTAAACCGAAGAAAGTGTCTTCTGGTGCTCGTTGAGTATGAGGTTGCTCAACACCAGGGTGCGTGGCGCGTAAGTGGTGCCCCGCTTATATAGTTTGTAGATGCCTGAGACTATTCCCATAGCGAACAAGTTTTCATTCATGTTGAAGAAGAACTTCTTGGTGGCGATGTTGACAAAGGCGCGCCGCTTGCTTCTGTGTGTCGGGATATCAAAGACGAGGGACGACGTTTCAGAAGCGATATAAATTTTGTTGTCATAATACTCCAGGTTCTGTGGCGATGTGATGATAACATCATCAGAGATGCGCGTGTAACCTGTGTCGTAGAAGAATAGTTCGCCCCCGAAGATGATGTAGAATTCATTCTGACCCATGACGGCCAGTCGAGGTCCATCGGTTCCAATATTGTAGTTAACCTCTCGATGCTCCAACGTGGTAGGAGTGAAGCCCGTCATGGACTCAGTGGAATATTGATTGATTACCATCAACCTGTCGCGGTAGACGATGAGTGAGTTCGTCTTGTCGTTGTCAGCACCACACATCGTGTAATAAGCCGCTGGCCAGTAGGTGCCTTGCACCACATTGTAGATCATACCAATGTCTGTCCACATGACAGTGTTAGGAAAATTGAAGTCACCAATCCCAAACATCATGTCTTTATAGGCCCTGATATAACTCATGTGAGGCCACTCAGTCGCACTGAAAATGACTATACCCATACCGAACTCGAAAAGCGACCCACGCGCACCCGCGCCCAGGTAGTAATGATAATTATCGTAATCAATGCCGCAGTAGATGTCTGTGTCGCCAGTCACGGTATTGCCAGTGTAACGAAGCGCGGTCACTCCGGTCGCAATATTGTGTGTGAAAATTTTTGCAGTTGTATTGGTGCCCATCACCAGTTCGTTCATCTTGTAGATACCAACGAAGTTGACGGCGGTCACTCCAGGCACGGCCCCAAGTGAGGCAAACAAACCAGTCACAGGGTCGTAAACGTAGAGGTTGGTATCGCCAGAGGACACCGCGCAGCCCAGATACAACTTTCCATTGTAATCCACGATTGAGTTGATGGCAGTGACCAGACCGCCGACAGTCTTGACCGTAAAGGTCTCAAGAGTGGTATCAAAGATACCCAACTGCCCTGCGGTGCCGGTGCCGATATACATGTTACCATTGTAATAGTGAATACTCTTGATGTCCACCTCTCCTGCCGAGACGACTCCCTTATCCGTGTAGAGGTTGGTGGCCGTATCCATAACGACCAGACGCGCCCCACCCGCGACGTTGCAGCAGAGGTAGAGGTAGCCGCCCAGAAGTTCACACGCCGCAACCTTGGTAGTGGCAACAAAAGGAGTTAGAAGATCAACCACGGCGGCTGTTGTGGGGTCAATAGAGAACACCTTATCCTCACAACCAGCATAGATGAGAGCACCGAAAACTTGACAGTTGACGCTCACGCCGCCAGTGAGGGACGCAAACGATGAATTGATACCCGTGAGAATATTATGCTTGTAAATATTCCCGCCGACATCCACACCCACGTAAATGAGATTGTTACTGTCCCAACACATCGACTTGATCGACTGATTGACTGTAGCAATTCCACCATAGTTTGTCAGTAAGAACTCAGTGCCCTTATCTATCATACATTTTACCAAGGCTTCTTGATGAACTCAGGTATGCCGTAGCCTTCGTAGTTCACCTTGTCAGGACCGCTGATGATGTTGACATTCATGTTCGATTGCTGCCACCAGATTGAGCCGCATCTGTAGAGGCTGACGTAGTGCCAGCGGTTGCCAGGGCCAGTGAGCAGGACGTATTTAATTTCGTCGTAGATGTTTTTACGCTCTGCGAACTCTATAAAAAAACGGAAAAAGTCAGAGCAGTTGCCACCCTTACGCGGTATGAAAAGATCGGGTGCAAGAAATGTATCATATTTCTTACTTACGTTGAGGCCGTCAGACTTCCAGGAGAAGCCCAGGTTTGCAAGTTTAGCCGCAAAGGATGTAAGTGTCGAGCAGTCAGCGAAGAACGCAGCTACATCGGCTGATGATGCCCTTGGCTCTCCAAAAATTGCCCGCCAGATTGCGCCGAAAATGGTTTTGATGAAGGACATGAGGGCTCCTTTAATTTACATCCAAATATCGTTTAATACCACCAAGCAACAAACAAAGAATTATGAATACCGGTTTCTCCAGTCATAACCACGTTATTCGCTCCAGTAGGGGTGTTTGCTGGAGAAATAACAAGTTTAATCCCTGTCATTCCGGTTTTGGAAACAGTATTAGGAGAATACAATGTAAGAGCGAATGAACTACCCGCGGTTATGCTACTTAAATTTATACTTGGACTACTCGCATTTTTTGAAAAGCTCCACACTCCAACCGCAATAGGAGCAGACCATGTTACCCAATCGGCGTACACAATAAAACTGTTAACATTATCTATTGCGGTGGCGCCGGTATTAAATGTAGGTTGCGCATCTACAACTGTTGCCGAATCATTTAATGTAGAGGTATCAAAATTGTAATAAGTCATGGCGCACCAATAAGCGGCACCAGTCCAAGTATTTACGAGACTGCCGCCAGCGCCCAAATTATTATTGGCACCCAAATATGCAGCAGGAAAACTACCACTATTATTACTATATTGCCGAGCATCACCATTTGTGGTGGTATAAAATGTTGTCGTTCCAACATTTATAGCAGCAGCAGCAGTCGAATATGAACTATATGCTCCGCTATTTTCTGCCCTTATGCGATATTGATACGATGACCCGCCAGTTGCAGTGGCATCATTTGCGCTTGTTGCATTGGCTGCGGGATTAGATAGATTAGCGTATGCTCCACCATTAATAGACCGTTCAAGATTAAATTGCGTTTCATTATTTGAATTGTCCGTCCATGTAATATAAATCGTAAAAGTGTTTGTGCCATCAAACGCGGAGTATGTATTCGCGCAATTTGATGGAGCGATCGGCGACCACGACTGCATCACGCCGTTGACAACAGTTGGCGCAGTTACCCAGTTGATAACAGTGTAGCCGGTTACTCCGTTGATGATGTTGGCGGCATCAACAGGAGCAGCCAGCAGCAAAAGCATTACCAAACAGGTAAAGAGTTTTTTGAACATTAAGGCACCGTCACAATCGTTGAATCGGGGTTGAAGTCAATGGTATCTGCGTCGATGGCATAACCAACTACTTGAACCACGTCAGGATTAAGCGATGGTGCAGTCTGTGTAAGTTCACCTGTCAGCCCACAGTAAAGTTTGCCGCCGACAGTCCAAGCCCAGGTGTCGTAACGAATCACACCACGCAGAAGTACCAGGCGAGTTCCGGTTCCGGTCTCAAGGCACAAGCCAACAACAGGCATCGTCGCGGCAGCGTCCGCATCGGCCAAGTTGTAGCCTGTTGCGGTAGCGTAAACAAGGCCATAGACGGCCACGCTTGCAGCCATCGGCGCGTTAATGACGAGCGAACCTTTGTAAACGCCAGTAGTCAGGCCGGAATTGCTGACAAAGTTATTCGCGCCCAAAAACGTGGTAAAGTCAAGGTTCGTAGGCATTGTCGCCCACGCACCAGTAACCACAATGGTAAGTAGTAGAATAACTGCGAAAATAGTATTTTTCTTCAAGAGAATCACTCCTTAATTAGGTCTGACTATCCAGTCAAATGTAGCCGCAGCATTGCTGCCAGTGTTGTAAACTCTGAATGATGTAGTCCCTTTTGTGGTCGTGTAAACCTCTCCAAGCGTGCCAGACGTGGCCACGTTCGGGGTTATCGCCACCTCGTAGGTTGTGCCGCTCATCGTCGCCGGAATAGTCACTGTCACGTAAGACGTGCTGCCTGCGAAGGTGGCTGTGCCGTTGTATCCGGTCAGAATGTTTGCTGAGCCGTTGAATGAAACGAGGTCTATTGTTCGAGCGGTGGTCAGGGTCGCCGCGCTGGTAGCCGTAGCCGCGTTGCCTGTGCATGTTCCGCTTGAACCAGAAGCGTTTCCGGTTAAATTCGCAGTGATTGTTCCGGCCACGAAATTGCCAGAAGCGTCACGCCTTACAATCATATTTACAGTATTCGCAGCAGTCGCACCATGTTCGCCACCAGTTGCCGCAGTTGAATGAGCGAATCCTGCTTCCCAGTTTTTAGACGCCTTGTTGCTTACATGTTTGGTCGCCGTCAGTTCTGTGCTGGTCGTATCGGCTGCAAGGATGTTCTGCAAATCGCCGTGGCTGCGTGTAGCGAACTGTGCTATGCTACCCGCCTTGCTTGGTACGTCGCTGATTGTCAGGCCGTGGGCGCTGGTAATATTGACCCTGTGATCTTCCCAGCCCTTAGCCAGGCCATTACTGACATGCTTATTTAATGCTGTCACATCCACGGATGTCGTATCAACCGGCAAAATCGAAGTAAGCCCTGAGTGAGGTATAGCAATATTGGCCGAGGCGTCAAATGAAACTCCGGCAATCGTGCGCGCAGTCTGAAGAACGGTCGCGGTAGATGCATTGCCGACCAAGGCAGCTGTTATCGTGCCTGCTATGAAATTACCGCTTGCATCTCGTCGAACGATCATGTTGACCGTGTTCGCTGCCGTCGCTCCATGCACTGCACCTGTAGCATCAGAAGAGTGAGTGAATCCCGCTTCCCAATTCTTGGATGCTTTGTTGCTGACGTGCTTGGTTGCGATCAGGTCTGTCGAGGTTGTATCTGCGGCCAGGATGTCAGTCAAGCCCGCATGTTGCCTGGTCGTGAATTGCGTGATATTGCCAGTCTTGTCTGCCACGTTGGCGATTGTCAGGCCATGGGCCGACGAGGTATTGACACGATGATCTTCCCATCCCTTGGCCAGGCCATTGCTTACCAACTTGTCAATCGGATAGACATT
>ERZ1292632.1510-Hain-H43-01um-R2-1510-length-22300-cov-21_pt1 | contig 22300 bp, 25 predicted proteins | sample MGYA00564407_ERZ1292632 | MGnify/ENA primary metagenome ERZ1292632 (study PRJEB36523, sample SAMEA6512637) | groundwater metagenome | collected 2019-01-08 | study: AquaDiva: Metagenomics assemblies of 32 groundwater samples | reverse complement strand
CTCCCAATAGCGGCGACCTTTAGCAAAGACCCATCTTTCTGGGGGGTGGACTTCGAGCCTCAATACATAGTCCATGGGGATGGCTCCCATGTTCTTGGGTCCGACGGGAGAATATATCTGGACTGGGTATCTGCCCTGGGGTCTAATCTCCTAGGCTACAACTATCAGGAGTTTGTCCTGCGAGTCCAGCGACAAGTGGGACTAGGGGCGGGCTTCTCGCTTCCTCACTGGCTGGAGCAGCAGGTGGCCGAGAAGATTGTGACTCTTCTGGGAACGCATGTCTCTGGCTGGAATCCCGAAGGCTTAGGGCTGCGCTTCGGCAAAACGGGAACGGACGCCACTACGATGGCCGTGAGGTTGGCCCGGGCTGTGACGGGAAGAGAGCGAATTTTATCCTCTGGCTATCATGGCTGGGGGTCGTGGTCTATTAGCAAAACCCCACCGGCCTGGGGAGTTCTCGAAGAGGGCGTGTTTGATTTCCCCTTCAACGACCTCGATAAGTTGGCTTTCTGCCTAGACGCCTACTCTCCTGTCGCAGCGGTCATCCTGGAACAGCCCATGCAGAACCCGAACCCTGGCTATTATGCCGGCCTCCGTAAACTCTGCGATGAGCATGGAGCATTGCTGATCCTGGATGAAGTGGTGACAGGATTTCGGTATGCTCTTGGGGGTGCCGCTGAGGTTTACGGGGTAGAGCCAGACATCGCCTGCTATGGGAAGTCCCTGGGCAACGGCATGGCGATTTCTTGTATAGTTGGTCGAAGGGAATATTTCGACTGGTTCAGCCGCAACGATCCGGTGTTCGTGTCCTCGACCCATTTCGGCAATGCCGTAGACTTGGCGGCGGCAGATGCTGTCCTGGACATTTGGGGCGAAGCACAAGTGGCCCATCTGTGGCGTATTGGCCTTGACCTAATGGACGGCCTGAAGGTAGCGGGATATGACGTGATAGGTCATGGGCCGCGGTCACTGATTCAGCACAAGACTCCCTATGAGCGGGCCTTCTTCATAACGGGGATGCGGGATAGAGGCTTCCTGATGAACCGCCCTAACATCCCGAATCTGGCCCATTCCTCTTGGGATGTTATGAAAACTATAGCAACCGCCTTGGAGGTTAAGGCCGAAATGCTTAACTGCGGCCCCGAAGAACTAGAGGCCAAAATGAAGGACAAGCTGCCGCGAGTCCTGTTCGAGGGACGCTAATGTGCTGCCAACCCGTCCACCAATACGACTACAATAAGCTGGCCTACGCTTTGAGAAGCGTATCTCTTCCGGCGCTCCTGGAGGTGCTGCCAGTGATCTGTGACACGCTCAAAGAGCAGAACCAGAGCTTTGATTCGGGGTTATTCCAGGAGTGGGCATTGGAGGGGAAATGACTAGCCGTGCTGAATTGGAACAACAATTAGCCTTCGCCGAGAAGATGTTTATCTCGGCCAGCATACATAACGAGGCTTATTGGGCGCTACTGGCTGAAGAATTAAAGTGGCAACTCAGGAAACTAGATGCCTAGAATCACGTTCCAAGTATCCTATGACTTCTTCCTCGGTTTGCTACGGCTCCCCCAAGGCACTAGGATTATCGACGTTCAGCGCGGCGTTATACCAGGGCAATTCACCGTGGAGGCAGAAGCTCCCAATGCCGAAGGAAAGGTAGAGCCGCTATATGATATTGTCACTATGCAGCAGCCATTCTTCAAAGAGTGGATGAAGAAATGAGCATCTGGAATCAGCCTGGAGCTGTCGCCTACACTTCTCGAGACCGTATTGCCAAGCAGTTGGAGATAGAGGCTATCGCCAAATACGTCAAGGACGGGATGACCGTTCTGGACGTGGGCTGCGGGGACGGGGAGACGTTGCTGGCATTAGCGCACCGTTGCGTCATTAGCGGTTTTGGTATTGATTCTAGCAAGGCGATGCTTTCTTCGGCTTGGCAAAACAAAGGGCCGATGGGCAAGTCGCTAGTAACCTTTGTTGAGGGCGATATTTGCCGAACGGCTTTACAGGACTTCCTCGGGACTTTCGATCTCATCTACTCTGAACGTTGCCTAATCAACCTCCCCGACTGGGAGACGCAGAAGAAGGCCATCGGCAACATCGCCAAGGCGCTGAAGCCAGGGGGCCTTTATGTAATGCTAGAGAACTCCTGGGAAGGGTTGCAGTTTATCAACGACCTGCGGGAGAAGGTGGGGCTATCGAGGATAGAGCCGCCGGGCCATAACCGGTATCTGCGTGACCTGGAAGTGATAAACTTCGCTTTCGGCAATGGTTGCGATTTAGAGCCTTACGGGATTGACGACTATTCTAGCACCTACTACTTCCTATCCCGTGTCGTCAACGCTGCCTTGACTCCGCATGGGCAAGAGCCAGACTACGATAGTCCGATAAACAAGCTGGCCCTGAGCCTGCCTGCTATTCCTGGACTACGAGGACAAGGTCAAATATGGGTGTGGCGAAAAAGCTAACAGAGGAGCAGTGCCTAGAAATAGGCGGACATTGTTGGGAGCCTGATGATGCGGTGCTGACAAGTATGCCGCCTATCTATGGTCGTCATTGTAAGCACTGCGGCAAGCACCAATTATCGACCCTAGAGCCTCAATGGAGGGATGCCCCATGAGAATCGGCAAATATGAGCTAGGCCCGCCTGTCTTCATAGTCGCCGAACTATCAGGTAATGCAGGCAAGGACTTCGACAAGGCCCTGCGCCTAGTTTATGCCGCTCATGAGGCTGGCGTGTCAGCAGTCAAAACTCAATGCTTCACTCCTGATAGTATAACACTTGACAGCGACCGCTCTGAGTTTCGCCTAACTTGGCAGGGACAAGAGCGAACCCTTTACGACCTCTATTCCGAAACAGCCATGCCGATGGAGTGGCACCCAAAACTTATGCTTGCCGCTATGTCTCTCGGCATGGAATACTTCGCCTCTGTATTCTCACCCCAGGACGCCGACTATATGGAATCCCTTGGAGTCTGCGCCTATAAGATAGCGTCATTCGAGCTTAATGATCTGCCCTTGATACGGCATGTAGCAAGGAAGGGCAAGCCTATGATTCTGAGCACGGGGATGGCGTCGGCGCTAGAGATCAAGTTGGCTGCAAAAGCGACAGCCCCAAATAGGATATTCCTCAAATGCACCTCAGCCTATCCTGCGCCGCTAGAGTCTGCTAATCTGAGAACCCTTACCGATAGTTTTAGTGGCCTATCTGACCACACCCTTTCTATCATCCCCCCCATCGTTGCCGTCTCCCTTGGTGCCGTCCTCATAGAGAAGCACCTTTGCCTATCCCGCGCCGACGGTGGCCCCGATTCCTCATTTTCTTTAGAACCCGATGAGTTTGCTGCGATGGTGCAGGCGGTTAGGGATACTGAAAAGGCCCTGGGCAAAGTCCATTATGGCCCAACCGAAGCCGAGAAGCCGATGCTCAGATTCAGAAGGTCTTTGTTCGCTGTCCAGGACATAGCAGAGGGCGAAGAGATAACCCATAACAACGTCCGCTCTATCCGCCCTGGGGACGGCTTGCCGCCTGACTCAGAGGTCTGGGGCAAGAGGGCAAAGCGGAGAATCGGGAAGGGTACGCCGCTTCAGTGGAATCTACTTGACAGTATGCTATAATGGGCACAAATGAATAAGACTGATACTCGGCCTGAATTGTCGCTCGTCCCTTCTGCACCACTTGCGGCACTTATAAAAAGCCGTCAAAAACTAGAGACAGAGCATGTCGCCGAGGCGCTTCGGGAGTGCAAGGGCATGGTGGCAAGCGCGGCCCGCCATTTAAGAGTGGATAGGTCAACAGTCAACCGCTATATCAAAGAGTCGGCCTATCTGCGCCAGATCGTCAAAGATGAGCGGGAATTAGTCACCGATATAACCGAACTAAAACTGTTCGATGCCATAGCCAGCGGTGAAGCCTGGGCGATTTGCTTCTACCTCAAGACCCAGGGCAAGGACAGGGGCTACGTGGAGCGCCACGAATTAACGGGAAGAGACGGCGAGAACATCGGCGTCACATTCACCTTCGATCGGCCCAATGACAACGATTAAGGGTGTCAAATACACCCGCCCCCATCTCTATCCGAAACAGGAGCAGGCCATCTTTGATCCTGCCCGATATTCCCTGATCGAAGCCAGCACAAAGAGCGGCAAGACGGTCGGCTGCCTAGCGTGGTTGGTTGAGAAGTCCATGAGGGGCAAGGCGGGACAAAACTTCTGGTGGGTGTCTCCAGTCTATCCCCAGGCCAAAATCGCCTTCCGCCGAATGAAACGGGGCCTACATCATCTTCTCTACACCCCGAATGAATCAGAATTGACCATAACGCTTCTCAACGGGGCGGTTATTCATTTCAAGTCGGGCGAGAAGCCGGACAATCTCTATGGAGAGGATGTTTATGCCGCCGTGATTGATGAGGCGTCCCGAATCCGAGAGGAGTCCTGGCACGCCGTCCGGTCTACCATCACGGCCACCAAAGGGCCGGTGAGACTTATTGGCAACGTCAAAGGAAGAAAAAACTTCTTCTACAAAATGGCGCGCCGTGCTGAAGCTGGCGAGCCTGACATGGCCTATCATAAGATAACGGCCATGGACGCTATCGAAGCGGGAGTTCTGGACAAAGACGAAATTGAGGATGCCCGAAGGCAACTGCCCGATAATGTCTTCAAGGAACTTTACCTGGCTGAGGCCAGCGACGATGAGGGCAACCCATTCGGGATAACCGCTATCCGGCAATGTATAGCCCCTATGTCTGAATCTGAGCCAATGGTGTGGGGCTGGGACTTGGCTAAATCGGTGGACTGGACAGTGGGGATAGCCTTGGATCGAGAAGGGAATGTCTGCGACCTCCACCGCTTCCAGGCCCCTTGGCATCCGACTATGCTGAGGATACGATCTACAGTCCAGGGGCTTCCCGCCTTAATAGACGCTACTGGGGTTGGCGATCCCATCCTTGAGGAACTACAAAGAGACGGCGGCAACTATGAGGGCTACAAGTTTTCAGCCCCATCCAAGCAGCAGCTTATGGAAGGCTTGGCGGTGGCGATTCAACAACGGACAGTCCGGTTTCCTGAAGGGCCGATAATGTCTGAGTTGGAATCCTTTGAGTATGTTTATTCCCGCCAGGGTGTTCACTACTCGGCCCCTGAAGGGATGCACGATGATTGTGTCTGCGCCTTAGCGTTGGCCGTGATGCACTTTAACCGAGCCCCAGCCCTTCCCTTTGGCTGGCTCAATTTGGAGGTGGCCCATGTTTGACTTTATCAAAGCGACAGTAAACCGTATCCGAGGCCGGGGCCAGGACGCCTTTGGGCTCATCTCGAACTGGCTGGCTAATGCCCTCTGGCTGATGGACACCAAGTTTTTGGCATTGGCGAAACAAGCCTATGCTCACAACTCAATCGTCTACGCCTGTCTTCGGTTGCTCTCTCAGTCTGTGCCTGAACCGCCACTGAGGGGCTATATCCAGAAGGGCGATGAGAAGACCGTCCTTCCTCCAGAGCATGAGCTATCGAAATTGATTCACGCCCCCAACCCGATGATGACCGAATACGAGTTCTGGGAGTTGACGACTATCCATATCGGCATAACGGGGAGATCGGTATGGTGGAAGGAACGCGATAATGCGGGGCGGATTCTTAATCTCTGGCCTCTGCGCCCTGATCGGGTGGGGCCTATCTATGTGGGTGCTGATTCTGAGGATAAAGTCATTTCGGGCTACTCTTACCAGGAGCCGTCATCGGGGGCCTTCTTCCAGATTCCCCGGCGGGATGCCTTGGCCTTCAATCTACCCGATCCAGCGGGGGAATCGGGGGGCATTGTTGAGGGCTTGGGTCCAGCCCAAGTCATTGCGCCAGAGATTTCGGCGGACAATGAGGCGACCAACTTCGTGGGGGCTTTGCTGGCGAATTACGCGGCGCCGACTGTCCTCTTGAAGACCAAGGCGAGCATCCGTGACCAGGCCAGCGCCGATCTTATCAAGGGCAAGTTTCGGACTGAATTTGGCGGGGCTAGACGAGGAACCCCTGCACTCCTTGATGGCGACACCACCGTTGAGGTCCTCGGCTTTAATCTTCAGCAGTTGGAGTTCCCCGGCGTTCGCACCAACACCGAGTCCCGTATCTGCGCCGCCTTTGGAGTTCCGGCTCTTTTGGTCGGCGTCAACGCTGGGATTCAAGGGGCTAGAGGCTTAGGCGGTGGCGGAGTGGCGGCCCAACTGAGGCAGTATTTCGCTGAGACTACCCTAGCAAACTACTGGCGCCGGTTCTCCGACCAGTTCACCAATGACGTGGCAGTAGAATACGGCGATAATATCGTCTGCGAGTTTGACACCTCCAACGTCATTGCCTTAGCTGGGAGAAGGCAGGAAGCCCTAGCTCCCATTGAGGCGGGCTTCACTAAGGGGGCTGTGACTCGGAACGAATATCGGCAAGCCCTGGGGCTGCTGCCTATGGAGGGTGGGGACGTTTACCTTATTCCGTCTTCAATGGTGGAGATGCCGGCTGAAGCCGAAGCGGCGGCGGTTCGAGCGGCGATGCGTTTTTTAGTATCCGAGGGGGAGCCCAGGCAAGTGTAAAGGACGTTGAGGCCCGCAAAGCCGTAGACCCCCGCTTCACTGCCGAGCAGCGTCTACAGAACGCCCTAGAGGAAGCCTTTGGCAAACTCCAGGCTGACATAGCACTGAGAATCTATCACGGCCAGCCAGTAGATTATAATGAACTTACCGACGCCTTTCGAGGCGTTCTAGAGGCCGAACTGGTGGAGATAGCCACCGAGGAAGGGATAAGGCTAGGAAATACCATTGGCTTCGATCCAGCAGCGATCAATGCTCAGGCGGTGGATTGGGCTCGGGCCTACAGTTTCGAGCTAGTCAAGGAACTCACCGAGACAAGCCGAGAGGTTATCAGCCGGAGCATAGCGTCCTTCTTCTCGACCCCAGGCATGACTAGGGGTGATTTGGTCAAGCTCCTAGACCCTGCCTTCGGTAAAGTCAGGGCCGAGATGATAGCGGTCACGGAGACGACCAGGGCTTTCAGTCAGGCACAGAATGCCTACCAGGGGCACTTATCAGAGCAGGGCATTGAAATGGAGCGGGTGTGGCGAACTGCTTCAGATGAATTGGTCTGTCCTGTCTGTGCACCCCTGAATGGCCTACCCGAAGAGGATTGGAAGGGCACTTATCCCGATGGGCCGCCAAGACACCCTCGTTGCCGGTGCTCGACGACGCTCAGGATACCCGTTAATGCGTAGAGCTTTTCTTGCCTGGTGGCGTTCCTACTGTATCTATGCCCTGGAGGTGAAGCCATGGCTTTTCTAAGGCTCTGGTGTAAAGTCTTTTCCGTTGTGCAGCGTAGGGAGGGAGTGATCATTGGCTTTGCCGAGGCTTTCCGTATCACGCGCTTAATTCTAAGGATGAGTAAGTGACCTACTCTATCCGCATCGAAGGCATAGATAGAGTCCAGAAGCTCTTGGGCCAGGACTTCGGCTCGGTTATCAGGACGGCTACCTTTGGCATTGCCGCGGAGATAGAGAACGCGGTTGCGCCCTATCCGCCGGCCACTAGCGCAAACAGCCCGTCCACAGGGCGGTGGTATGAGCGGAGCTACGGCCCGAGGTGGACTCGGAAACGTGGCGGGGGGGGGGGAAGGCGCACCTCCCAGATGATGAACCGGCAGTGGTATAAGGAGTATCGGGGCAACGGAGCCGTGTTAGGCAACCGAGCCACTTATTCAGGGTATCTTCATTCGGCCAAAAGACAAGTAAGATGGGCGGGACCGAGAGGCTGGGTAACAGACCGACAAGGGATAGAACGGGCTATACGGTCAGGGGCGGTGACCAGGATTATGCTCCAGGCGATTATGGCGAAACTAAGGAGACGGTAAAACGGAACTCTGGCGCTGCGGCAACTGTGGCCGGATACTGGCCGAGGTGGAAGCCATCGGCTATATTCGGGTGAAGTGTGGGTGCAACTCCTGGAACGTCTACAACGTCCAGCAGCGCCACAACGGACATGACATGCCATTCTATGTCGATGAGGCTCTTGTGGCTCGGAGCACGGGGAGGCTGTTCAATGGTTAAATACACCCTCACATTTGATCATCCTGATGATCCGCTAGCGTTTCGCCTAGAGAGTGAACCCCCCAATGTTGATTTGAGGCGGCTACTTTGGGCTTTGACAGTATTAGAGCGCGAGGCCACAACTCAGGCCCTTAGTCTTCAGTTCACCCATGGGCGACAGGAGATGCATGACCGCCTAGTGGCCGCTGGTGAAGACCAACGGCTTAGGGGCAATGAGGAAGCTGCCCAAACCTTTCTCCAAATTGCGGCTATTATGGAGGCGCAGGGGTGAAAAGCCTTGTTCTCACTAGACCCTATTGACAGGGGACATCACCGTAAAAAGAAAGACTTGACAAAATAACGCCGCGTCCTATATTATTCAAGCAACTGAATAGTATCTAAGGCCCGTTCTAAGGCCCGAAGCTAAGGTCGGCGAAAGCCAAAGACCCGATCCTTCGGGCCTTTTTTGTTTGCCCGAAACAAACGGGAGGAAATAATGCCTTACAAAGTCCTCCGAGAGAAGGACAAGTGGGCCGTTCACAAGCTAGGCGCAGATGGCCAGCCGGAAGGCGAGTCAATGGGCGAACACGACTCGGAAGAAGAGGCCATGGCCCAGATGAGGGCTCTCTATGCCAACGAAAAGAAGTCCTGGGCCGTCAAGATAGCCGATGACGGTTCTATCGAAGGCCCTGGAATGCCGTTCGGCGGCCCGTTCAACGGACAGGATTTGGACGGCGAGCACTTCTCGATCAAGACGGACTTCGCCTTCGACTGGTTCACTGAGCGGCCCCTACTCTATCACCACGGCCTAGATAACGACGCTGGAATCGCCGTTGTCGGTAGGGTCAAGTCCTGGGAGACCAAGGCCGATCTAGGGATATGGACTAAGGCCCAACTAGACGCATCAAGCGAATACTTTGACGCCATCAAGGAACTGGTCAAGCAGGGCAAGTTGTTCTTCTCTTCCGGGGCTATGAGGCATTTGGTCAAGGTCAACCAGAAGAGCGGCGAGATCACCCGCTGGCCTTGGGTGGAACTGTCGTTGACGCCTACGCCTTCGAATCTCCTAGCTGAAGTGGCGACCGCTGAGAAGCATTTTGACATGGCTGGACTCAAGGCTGCCTGGGATATTAGAACGCCCGTTTGGAGGCAAGGTTTGGACACTAAGGCCCTAAACGAAGAGGCGTTTTGGAGCCACGTCAAGAAGCAAGAGGGTGACGGGCATTGGCTCTGGACTGGCGCTACAAACACGAAGGGCTATGGGATTTTAGAGGTGGACGGCGAGACGGTAAGGGCTCATCGGGTAGCTTATGAAATGGCGCATGGACCGATACCGGAAGGCAAGGACGTGGGCCATAAAACCGAATGCGCCACCACCTCCTGCGTCCGTGCCTCTCATTTGGAGCTAGTCACCAACGCCGAGAATGCTGTGGAGCGGGCAAGTAGGAAGGCCGCAGCTGCTCACACCGACATTCTCAATCATGTCCACGGCCATAATAACGGGGCAGAGCATAGTCACCCCCATGCCCACAAGGACGGGGAGGATTCCCACGATGCTGCGGGGCATAGCAAGTCCGTTGATATTGACGACCTGGTGGTATCCCTCAAGGATATGCCCCTAGTGACTCATATCGAGTTAATCTCCGATATGGCCGCCTCCCTCCTGGAACGCACGAAAGACCTCCAGGAGCGGCGCACCAAGGAAGGCCGGATGATTTCGTCTGCAAATCGCAAACGCTTAATGCAGTGCATGGAAAACATGCGGGGCGCAATGGACGAAATGGACAGCCTTCTTAGTGCCTCCGAGCCCAAGGCGAAAGCCGATGACTCGAAGTCGCGGGCCATGCTGAGCTTGGTCGCAAGCCAACTGGAAACCCTACAAACCTACGCAGACACACTAAGCATAAGGAGGCCATAGTAATGGCACTCAAGAACATCCAAGATAAGATGGCGGCCCTGGCTACTGAGAACGCGGCCCTGGCTGCCAAGCCCGAACTGGCTGAAGGTGACATTCGGCGCCTAGAGGAAATCAGCGCCGAAGGACAATCCCTCAAAGGCCAGATCGACGCCTTGAAAAAGGCGGGCGATTTCAACGACCTTGCCAGACAGTCGGCGGGGATGATCTCCCTGGTCGGCACTAAGCCGTCGGGGGAAACTATTGTCGAAGAGCATACCGACAAGGCTGGACGAAAGTCCATTCTGGTTAATGACGATGGCGAAATGCTCATCGATGACAAGACCTTCAAGGCTATCACCAGTCCAGAATACGCCCGCGCCTTCAAATCCTATCTACGGGTAGGCCAGAACGGGCTCAAGGACTCGGAGTTGAAAGTCCTCCAGGAGGGCATCGACACATCCGGCGGCTACCTGGTCAACGATGAGATTCTCAATAGACTCATCGCCAAGGAACCCGCCCCAACCAATCTAGCCTCTAAGGTCAGCCTCATCAACACCACCAAGGATGCTATCAGTATTCCCAGGGTCGTCTACACTACCGACAATCTATATACCTCTGGGATGCGGGTCACCTGGACTGGTGAGATCCCGGCGTCGGCCACGGCTCACAGGGTGACAGAGCCATCGTTTGGCCAGGTGAGGATTCCCGTCTTTGAAGCGATGATGTCCCTACCCTTGACCAATAGCATGGTAGAGGATTCGGGGGTGGACATCGTTGGTTGGTGCACGGGCAAATTCAATGAGACTATCGACCTGCTGTTCGATAACATGATTATCAACGGCGGCGGTGCCACTCAACCCGATGGGATTCTGATCAACGCCAACTTCATCACCAATGATGTCCATACGGGGGCAGCGGCAGCGCTGACCTGGGATGGGCTCATTAACCTACTCTACGATCTCCCGGAGCAATACGACCGTAACGCCACGGTGGTAATGAATAAAACCAATACCGCCAAGGCCCTAGCGGGGCTTCAGGATGGTATCGGTCGTCCTTATTGGACGGTGGGCAGCCAGGATTATGGCCTAGCGGGTGGCCGTATCAATCGGCCCCTCGAGGGGTATCCCGTCCTGTTCAACGCCTTTATGCCTAACGTGGGCGCTGGCAACTACCCGGTCATATTCGGCGACTTCACCGGCTACTACATGGTGCGCCGCATCGGGTTCAGCATCCAGGTATTGCGGGAACTGTATGCCGAGACCAGCCAGATTCTGCTGCTGGGCCGAGTCCGGTTTGGTGGCCAGTTGGTCGAGGACTGGCGGGTTCGTGGCCAGGTCGTGAGTGCTTAGGCTCACAGGAAAAACAGGAGGATTTCAATGCACAACCTTACCAACCAAGTTTACCCAAGCCTCCTCAGCACAGGCGTAGCGGTGTCTGGTACTTCGACCGACTGGAATCACAGCGGCCTGGATATGCGAGGTTATGAGGGGGTTCGGTTTATTGTCGGGGTAGACTCCACCTCTACCGGAGCGTCTAATGCCCATGTTGAGATGGCGGCTACCTCATCGTTCGCTTCTGCCATCGACGTGAATGGGTCGGCGGCCTATATGACCACAGGCTTTACTACGAGCCAGGCTACGGCGGTGCTGATCACGGACGTATACCGTCCGCAATACCGCTGGGTCCGCCTGATGGTGGATAGGGCTACCACCGGAGAGTCCATTGCCTTCGCCTATGCGGAGCAATACCGGGCTACGGCGCTGCCGACCAGCTACAGCACGGCGGTCAATATCAGCGACGTGCAACTCAGCGTCGGCTCGTCGGGCACGGCAACCGGATAAATCCGCACCCCTAAGACGGGTTAGCTAGGGGGGTGACATAAGCCCTCATCCCCCTAGCGTAGCAAAGGAGAAACATAATGGCTTATCAACCTCTAATCTTCAAAACCTCTGGGGGTGACGAACAGGTTGTCTCCACGGGGGCAAGGCTTCTCATCAATGGCACCTTGCAGCTAACGACTGGGGCGACACTAACCCTCGCTGGGCAAGCCGTAACCTCAACTGGCCCAGTCAACGGCTCCAGCGGCACTTTCACGGGGAGTGTAGCCGTCACATCGGGCATAACGGGCTCCAGCGCCGCTATCACAAACGGCATCACGGGATCAAGTCTCGCGATTACCAATGGAATCACTGGTTCGTCAGTGACTGTAACTAATGGCGTAGCGGGTTCTAGCGGAACGTTCACTAACACCGTGGCCGTAACATCTGGGATTACGGCCCAAAATATAACCCTCACGTCTGGCATCAACGCTAGCACGGGGCAGTTTTCGAGCGACGTATCTTTGCAGCGGGGGTTCTATCGCTTCGTAGAGACGGCTACTAGTTCCTGGGCGAGCATCGTGTCCTACGGCGTCTCGGTAATCAAGTCCACGGAGACGGCTCAACACATGTATGCCCTCGGTGCTCCAGTCGTGGGCCTGGAGAAGACAATCATCTGCAATAGTGTGACTGTCGCCACGGGGTCTTCGACTGGCGCGGCCATCGTGACTAGTTCTGGTGCTAGTGCGGGCTTAGGCTCGAATACCAGTATCCTATTTAGCACTGGAAACGCGCAAACCCCACAATGGGTCAAGCTCCTAGGCCAGAACACCACCAATTGGCTGGTGATGGGTTATACAACCGATGTGACTTTTAGCGCAAGCTAGCATGGGACTGGGGCGGGGACGGGAACGGTTCCTCCTCTTTCCGCGACTGTTCTCGCCCCGCCCGCCAATAAAAAGAGGAGAAAAGGAAAAGTGGGAGACACGGAACTGAACGTAACGGACACTGGAAACGACACGGAAACGCCTACTTCATGGCCAGAGATAGATGATGATGCCCTTGCGCCTATGGTCAGCGACAGTACTGAAGCGGTAGGCGGTATTCCAGTAGGTGAAGCCCAGAGAGCCGAAGTAGCGGAAGCCACCATCATCGGCATGACCAAGGAAGAGTTCGATGCCAAAGTCCAGGAGGCCAATCCCGTCCAGGAGGCACCGAGAAAAAAGAAGGTGGCTATCCTGGGATTCACGGAGTCCTGGAAGCTGGCTCCATTCGACGACCCTGAGTATGAGATATGGGGCTTGAATGAGCTCTACTTGTTCATACCACGCTGGACAAGGTGGTTCGAGATTCACAAGCGCGAGGTCTATGAGGCTGACAAGAACCGAACCGACGACCACTTGGGGAAACTCAGACAGATGACCGTGCCGATTTACATGCACCAGCATTGGGATGACATTCCGATGAGCGTCTCCTATCCCCTGGATACGATAATCCAGAACTTCGGGCCTTACCTGACCAACAGCATCTCCTACATGATAGCCCTTGCGATTCTGGAGGGCTTTGAGGAGATCGGCATATACGGAGTCGATATGGCACATGACACCGAGTACGGTTCCCAGAGGCCGAGCTGCGAGTATTTCGTTGGGATAGCTACTGGCCGGGGAATCAAGGTCATCATCCCCGACCAGGCCGACCTGATGAAGAGCCTGTTCCTCTATGGCTACCAGGAGGAACAGCAAGGGGTCTTCTTCGCCAAGCTCAAATCACGCAAGCAGGAGTTGGAGCAGAAACACGCTCAGATTGAGCAGCAACTAGCCCAGCTTGAACAGCAGAAAGCCTCAATGATAGAGGCTAGGGCGCAATATCGGGGCGCATTGCAGGACGTGGATCACATCATGAAAATCTGGGCACCGACCAATTCCGTCACCTTGGGAATGGGCGGCCCGTCCGCATAGGAGGCCAATATGATTGTAGACTATGAACTGATGACCTTATCGGCTACCACAAGCTCGGGGGCCTCAGCGACCAGCACTGGAACCTACAACGGCTTTCTTCACGCTGTGCGATACACGATTGCCACTAACTCGACTGACCGGCTGAGCACTGGGGGAAGATTAACCCTGACTGGGGACAGAACGGGCTTCGCTTTGTTCATTCTCGAAGACCTTGGCTCCACCGCCGATGGCCTCTACTTTCCCCGCATGGTGACAGTTCTCAGCACTGATGCCGTGACCGCTTCGACTGGCTCGGCCATGCCGCCCGTCTTCAACGAAAGGCTAACCGCCAGTATTTCCTCTGGTTCAACCGGCGGCACGAAGACGGGGACGTTAGGGCTGTATTTCGTATGAAGCGAAACATACAACTGGAGGGACAGCTAAGGACTAAGATCATCCGCGCCCAACCGTCCTGGTGGCAGCGAGTCAAGAACGCAATCAGGAGGTTGCCATGCCAGGAATAGACTTGATAACAAGATCGGCAGGGCCGACCATCATCACCAAGGATAAGTGGGTTCCTGACGGCTTACAGGCTCGCTTGAACCAGTTTAGCCCTAAGACTCAACTGGGCCAGTATATCAAGACCCTTCTCTCTGCGGGTTGGGGGCTAACTGTAGAGCAGGCCAATGAATTACTCGACCGAGTAACCCAAACCGTAGTCATGGAATCGCAGTTGGCAATCAAGGTGCTACGAGGCCCCTGGACGGACTTTGGGCGGCCCTTCGGAGTCGAGGACTGGGGCGTTGTCTCTCGCAAAGTAGTCACTACTACTGGCGTGGAGCAGATTGTTGATACTTTCCAGTCCACCGCCAACTCGATGGGGAAATTCTACTACCACGCTATCGGCTTGTCGTCGGCGGCTGAGGCTGTGGGCAATACGGCCCTGACTAATGAAATGACTACCGCTGGCTATGGTTCAGCGGCTAGGTCAAGCGGCACCCAGACTACCGGCGCGGCTGGCCCTCACGTTTATGAGACGGTTGCCACTATCACCATTGACTCGGTGACCTCCGGCACTCCGATGGTTATTCAGGAGCATGGGCTGTTCAAATCGTCGGCTGTGGCCTCGACGGGACTCTGGGATAGGTCGCTGACAGGGACGCAGACGCTCAGCACGGGAGATTCAATCACTGTGACATACGATTTGACAGTAAATTCGGGAGGATAGATTTATTGACAGTCTAGGGGATTCTGGCCGATTATGGCCCGTTGGTTCAAGGGCAACTCGGAATGCAACAACCTCAGCGCAGCGTTCGGTAGCCGTCGCTTCGGTGGCGGCTGCTTTGGTTTGGGTGCCTAATGGCTAACCCCGCCGCCGTTGCCCGTGCCGCCGTCCTAGCATCTTGGCCCCAGGCCCAGGTGGTAGAACGCTATGGCAACGGCCTGAAGCACCTGCTCGTCCCTGGCGGGGGCCGCTACGCCCTTGATGTAGGTGTGGGGCAAGGGGCCGACCCCAACATAGGCCCTTGGCAATTCCGACAGGGCGGTTACTGGCGGGAGAGCGACACCGCTCATCTTCTGGACGGGGTTGACGGCTTTGCCGTCAAGACGGGCAACCTTCCTTTCCATACCCGCATGGCCGTTAACGGTATGCGACGCATCTACCCCATCCTGGGCGACCTTACCCGATACATCGAGGTCGGCCCCAACAACTTCACGCTGCCGGCTCCGACGCTAAAGGGGGAGGACTTTTTCTACTGGAACCTGACTAACCTGAGCGTCACACTCCAGACCACCACCGCCTTCGTCAAACTCTCGGCAATGCTCAAGAACGCCCTGGCCCCGACGGTCTACAAGTTCAATGTGGGTTTGGTGAGGCTAACCCGCTCCGGCGGGAACATCATGCTGGGTCCGACAGTGGTGGCCACCATCCGACCACCGACGGCCCATACAACCTTAACTCGCAAGGTAGTGCCTGTCACCTGGAATATCACCGCTGGCGTCCTGACTATCACGGTCAACACGTCGGGAGTGACCTGGGCCGCCGACGGCCAAGTGGAACTCGACCCCACCCTAGACTTGCAGGTGGGGGCCTCAACGGACGATGCTTACCCGTATGGGAAGACAAACGGCGATTTTGGTAGCTTAGACCTAACGACTGGCTGGCAGCAGTTTGGGACTGATGCGGGAGGGCAGTATGGGGCGGCGCAAAGATTCACTGCTGTTATTATCCCTGACGGTTCTTCCATCACTGTTGCTTACATTACCCTGACGGGCAGAGGCAGTGTGGGTCAGGATGACCCTTCCTTGGTAGGGCATATCTACGCACATGACCAGGCTGCTCCAGTGACCTACTCAACCGTTGGTGATTTGAATGGACGCCCTAAGACAACGGCAACAGTTGATTGGTCTAACCCGCCTGTAGCCACCCTCAATGTCGAGTTTAACACACCCAGCATAGTTTCTATCATCCAGGAACTGATGGCTTCGTATAGCTACGCTGCTGGGTCTGCGATGGGGTTTGTGCTCTATGGAACTGCGGGAGTGACTAATACTAACCGTGCCTATTGGTCTTATAATAGCTCTGCTGCCAAGGCTGCCAAGGTGCACATCGAGTATACGGCGGGGGGAGCAACCTTCACGGCTACGGCTGCATTATCCTTTGGCGGCACCATCCTAAAACAGAACAACCAAAGAGAAACGGCAGCTATATCCTTTGCAGGGGGCGTTAGGCAACAAATAAGCCGGACACTCTCCGCCATTCAGTCTTTTGCGGGGGCCGTAACCAAGGCCACGAGCAAGACGATTGACGCTTCTTTGTCCTTCGGGGGGGGTATCACTAAGCGCATCAGCCACACCTTGACGGGCGTGTTGTCCTGGGTTGGTGACTTTGCTAAGTGGATTACCCGAAGGGGCATTCCGGCGGTGACTCTAAGTTCCGCCCAGGTTGGGACACTAGCCCTTTCCCATGCGGCAGTAGGGGTGTTGGCTTTGTCGAATACCAGCGTGGCAACTCTGACGCTATCTTGTGAGGCCTATACACCATGAACACTTTCTTCCCTGGTTCCCAAATAAAACTCCAAGGGGTATTTTATGTAGACTCCGTAGAGACCGACCCGACAACAGGGAATATCCGGTGTCTCTACAAGAATCCCGCAGGGACGGTCAGCATAGTCACTTCGACTCAGGCCGCGATGGTCAAGAACACTACGGGGACTTACTACGTCCTAGTAACCCCAGGCACGACCCAAATAGGACAGTGGTATTATCACTGGGAAGCCACTGCTGGCGTGATCGTGGCTGGGGAAGATTCGTTCCAGGTTCTAGCGCCGCAGGTGACGACATGAGCTACGTGACCCTTCAGGACATGATCTCCTACCTCAATATCGATACCACTGGGGATTACGATGAACTCGAAGACATGATTGGGGCCGCCCAGCAGGAGATCGAAAACTACTGCAAGCGCTCTTTTGAGGGCACCACGGGGACAAGATACTTCCGAGAGGACAGTATCATCGTCCTTCCCGTCGGGTCGCAATATCGGCCTATAGGTTCTTATGCGGGTAGATTCTCCTGGGACGCACGGGATGTCAATCCTCCATACGGCCATACCGCCCTCTGGTTAGACAAGGAACTCCTGTCTATCTCTACCCTGACTAATGGCGACGGAACGGTTCTGTCCTCAACCTCTTATTGGCTGGAACCCCGAAACAGCACCAAATACGATTGCATCCGCCTTCGGAGTGATGCCTCATGGATATTCAACACTGACGGCGAAGTCTCCATAGCTGGCACCTGGGGCTTCTCGACGGGGCCAGATGCCACCATTAAGCAACTGACCAAGGAGGAAGCGGCCTACCTCTACAAGTCCAGGGACAACCCCATCTCGGAGGTGACTGCGGTTCCCGAACTAGGGCAGATGATAATTCCTAAGGGGATGCCTGTTCACGTCAAGATGGCCTTAGATCAGGGGGGCTACGTTAGGGCGGTGAGGTTCACATGACCATAGCGGCGACCATCACGACTCTAAAGACTATCGTGGTCGGCTCATCCGGCATAAAGACGGCCTTGATAAATGTCCCTTCGGCCTTGACGGTGGGGCAGTTGCCCTGCGCCATAATCTGGCCCGACCGCGGGACATTGAATGAACATGCCGTAGGCTTATACAGATTTATTCAGACTTACATCATCAGGGTCTACGTCAAGCCGATTGTTCAAGGGGCCAATATTGATGAGGGTTACCAGGCGTGCTTTGCCCCGTATTCAGCTCTAGCAAATACTCTCATCAAGAATCTCTCCCTTAATAATACCGTGGATGAGGTTCGCCAGCCGATAAGAGCTATTGGTCCTAGAGGTGACTTTGAATGGGCCGGAACGACCTATCATGGTTTTGAGTTTCAACTAGACGTTACCGAGAAAACGACATAGGAGGTCAACATGCCTGCATCAGCATTAAAGGTAGTCCAGATAAGTTCCGCCGAAGGAACTTGGGGCAGCACCCAGGCTGCGACTATCAAACTCCATGGCATCACGGATGCTAGCCTTAAATCAGTGGACATGGTGGAGATAGTTCCTTCAGCGGGAATGTATGGCCCTGGAGGGGCAGCCAATACACAGGCGCAGTCTGGGGAAGGAAGAACCAGCCTCACGATGACCTATGAAGAGGCCCCCCGTATCCTAAATGCCTTCTTCACGGCCATCGGGCAGACAACGTCTACGGGGGCTCCTTATAACTACCCCTATACCGCTCCCGTAGGATCAAGCCAAGCCGTGGCGACCTACACCATGGAATACGGAACGTCAGGAAATGCCTATCGTGCTCCCGGGTCTGTAGGTAAACACCTCAATATCACGGGTGAGGCTGGGGGATTTTGGGCTGGTAGCGTCGATTGGATTTCCAAGCAGATAGTCGCTGCCACGTCGGGCTTATCGTCAGGGCCGAGTGACCGGACTGTCACTCCCATCAGGATGGCCGATACGACTCTGTATGTTGATGCCTTCTCGACGGCCACCATGGGAGGGAGTGCTGTTAGTGCTACGCTCATTGCCTTTGCCTTGGACATTGAGACTAATCGGCACTTGAAGCAGTTTGCTGGTTCCCTCTATCCCGCAAGTTGGGGGGAGGGGAAATGGGACGGGACATTGGCGATAACGGCTGAGTTCAACGCCTCAGCTAAGGCATGGGTTGATGAAGCGTTGGGCACTACGGGGGCTACCGTAAGTCGGCAAGTTCGCATTGGAGCTACAGAGGGCAGTTCCGCAAGCGTCAAGACGTTCAACCTAGATTTCGGTGGAATCAAGACTGGGGGCGAAACATTGTTCACCGACCGTGACGGCAATATGACGGTTGCGTTGACTTTTGCAGGACGCTATACCACGGCCTTGTCAAATTGGTTCCTGGCCAATGTGCAGAACGGGAGCTCAAGCACGACCTAAAGAGGAGGAAATGTGAAACTCATAGTCAAGCCCATCGACCCGACCCAACCAGGGTCATATCGAGAACGGAAGCAGTTTTTGGAAGTAGCTAGGCGCTTAGATGCTGTTAAGGATGGCAAGGATATACGAGACACCTTGGCGGCCTATGACGCCCTAGAAGCCCTCATGCTACCGAGATTGGTGACTGACGACGGGAGTCCAATCGAAGATGCGTTGGATCAATTGTCAGCCAATCAGTTCGACGAGCTCATAGCGGATTTGTCATTTGGGGCCGATGCTGTCCCCCCCGTGAGCGCCAGCGACTCATCCTCTCCCTCCGAGGTCACGGAGACGCTCCCGACTGGTTAGAGGATTTGTTGCTGGCGGAAGCGTGGCATATTCCGCCTTGGGAACTAGAAGGTGCTCCCGATATTTGGATTCAACGATGGGAAGCGTTAGAAACCGAACGCCGTAGACCCAAGCCGGATAAGGACAGTCTAATCTAATGGCTGAACGCGTAGAGATAGTTGTCGAGGGTAAAGATAATCTCTCTGCGCCTCTAGGGAAGGCACGGGCAGCATTAGATAGATTAACAGGTTCTTCCTCTGGAGCAAAGCTGGGTATCCAGGGAGTGAGTTCTGCTGCCTCTGCCTCTCATGGGCCAATAGGAGGCATGGGGAATATCCTTCAGGGGGCTATGAGTGTAGCTGCTGGGTTCGGGATATTCAACGTCCTCAGCGGGGCAATCGATGGGGTCAAGGGTGCAATCTTTGGATTCAACGCCTCAATGGAGCAAAACAAAATAGCCTTTGAGACTATGCTTGGAGGCGCCGATAAAGCCGATAAGATGCTCAAAGACCTCTATGATTTCGCATCCAAAACTCCCTTCGAGTTTCCCGACTTGGTTCGGGGCACCAAGCGTATGTTGGCCTTCGGGTTCGCCTCTGAGGACATAATTCCCATGATGACCTCTATTGGGGATGCAGTGGCTGGACTTGGTGGCTCAGCCTTTGAGATCGACCGTGTGACGAGAGCACTCGGCCAGATGAAAGCTAAAGGTAAGGTTTCCGCTGAGGAGATGATGCAAATGGCCGAGTTAGGTATCCCTGCCTGGGACATGCTGGCGAAAGGCATGGGGAAAAGCACCGCTGAAGTGATGAAGCTATCGGAAAAAGGGCTGATTCCAGCTAATAAAGCCATCAAAGTATTAGTGGATGGCATGGAAGAACGTTTCCCCAACATGATGAAGAAACAATCGGCTTCATTCCAAGGCATGATGTCTACCCTGAAAGATACTGTAGTTGGTGGTTTGGCAAAAGCGGGGGAATCTATTTTCAATTTTAGCAAAGCAGGATTGAAGAATCTCTTGGATTTCCTAACTAATCCAGCCCTTGGTGATGCATTAGGTTCCTTGGGCCAGGCATTAGGATCGGTCTTCAATAAGGATGCCAAGGGATGGCTCACCAATATAGATAACGTGAGAGTCAAACTAAAGGAAATGACGGGGGTGGATTTTGGGCCATTCCTGGGGTCGGTCGGCAGAATGGCTGCGGCGCTGAGAAGCCTTGGCGAGGGGGCCTTGCCCCTGGCAAGAGCCCTGATGCCCGTTCTGGCAATCATAGGTAGTCGGCTATGGGCGAGTTTCACGGCCGCCCTTAGTCTCCTGGGTGCTGCGATGGGTGGATTGGCTAAAATCGTTAGCCCCCTGACGGCTGGTTTTACAACTATGGGGGCCGGCATCGGGGGGGCAACGGCCCCCTTCCGCGTCTTTGCCGAGGCGCTGGCCAAGGGCCTAGAGGTCTGGCTGGCTTGGCAGGCTGTGAGCAAGGTAGTCAAGCTAACCCAGAACATAATCCACACGGGCCAGAAATTGATCACCAACATCGGAAATCTTGTCGGCACGGTAAGGCAGACTGTCTCAGTTATAGGCAGCCTAATCACCAAGGTGGCCGACATTGCCAGCACCATCACGCAGAAGGTGGTGCGCACGGGCGCCGCCCTGATAACCGAAGCCAAGGATATAGTCCAGAAGATCAAGATAGAGACGGATGTCCCCACCGACTTCTTCAAGGGCCTAGCGACGGGCTTCGGTTCAGCCTTGGCGGGGGCTCTTGTGGCAGTCAACGCGGGGGCCATCTTAGGAGCTATCGGAACGGCTATAGCTGCCGCCGCTGCGGCTATCGGGGGGGTTATCTCCGCTCCCGTCCTGCTCATAGGCGCTGCCATCGTCGCAGGCATCGTGGGGGCCATCGCCGTCTGGCAAAACTGGGATGCCGTCAAGAGTTTCTTTGGGGAGTGGGGAGGCAAGGTCGGTGACTGGCTCGGCCCCTTCTTTGGCGCAATCGGGGAGTGGCTAGGCAAACTCCCAGGGGTCGCTGTCCAGGCGCTAGGGGGGCTGAGGGATGCTATCGCTTTTGTGGCTGGCGTCGCGTTTGGAGCACTTGAGATCGCTGCCTCTGCGGCCTGGACTTGGCTATCTACTGAGATTCCAACCTGGCCAGGAAGGATTGGGGAATTCTTGGGCGGCCTGGCGGGGGAGGTGGGGAAGGCGCTTGAGGCCTTTAGTTTGGAGTTTCCGAAATGGGTCACCTCCACCTGGGGGTGGCTTTCCACTGAGATTCCAACCTGGCCAGGAAGGATTGGCGCCTTCCTTGGCGGTCTAGCAGGACAGATGGGAGAAGTATTTGGCCAAGCATGGACGGCAGTCACTGGGAAGCTTGGCGAACTATGGGCATGGATTGCGACCGAGGTTCCAACATGGCCCGAACGGTTCGTGGCTTTCCTGACCAGTCTGCCCGAAAACGTGGGGATAATCTTCGGCGATGTGCTGACCGCAATATCAGGCAAGCTCAGTGAAATCTGGGAAAACGCCAAGGGCTGGGCGGGGATGATTGCATCTGCCATCATGGGGCCATTGGGTGGATTGGTGGACTGGGTGAAAAACCTCTGGGCTGATATAGGCAGGGCATTTCAGGAAGGCCAGGACTGGATCAAGAGGATGTGGGGGGTGGGGTCTCCCGCCAAAGAAGCTATCCGAATAGGCGAGAGTATCCGTCAGGGGTTCGAGATCGGGTTAAGCCCGAGAAGTATTGGCCTCTCACCCCGATTGGCTCTTGCCCCCCGTCTAGGCCTCCCATCCCTGAGACAGACCATCCGTCTGGTAAGGGAGGCCCTACCCCGCCTCCCAGATA
>ERZ1292632.1248-Hain-H43-01um-R2-1248-length-25493-cov-12_pt1 | contig 22316 bp, 22 predicted proteins | sample MGYA00564407_ERZ1292632 | MGnify/ENA primary metagenome ERZ1292632 (study PRJEB36523, sample SAMEA6512637) | groundwater metagenome | collected 2019-01-08 | study: AquaDiva: Metagenomics assemblies of 32 groundwater samples | reverse complement strand
CCCCCGGCTTGACTTCGCCCCCCGGGGCCTTTTCGCGCGGCGGGGGCTCTTCCAGTCGCTTTTTCCCCATAAGGTATCCGCGCTCCGCGTATGCGTCGATGATTCGCCTGTTGATGCGTTGCCGTTTGGCGACGTTTTCCTTCGTGTTCGGCGTGGCCGCCAATTCATTTTCGCTTCTTGTTATTTCGTCCGACAGGAGGTCAACCTTCTTCTGTTCTCTCCCCTCCAGTATCACGCCGAGCGTCTTCTTCAAGTCAAACTCGCGGATCAATTTCGACTCCTCCCGCTGAGATTCGCGGGTCAATTTCGACTCCTCCTGCTGAGATTCCAGGAGCGTTTTGCGCCAGGCGTCATTCTCCACGCGCTCGTCCTTCGCCGCCTGCGTTAGGAGCGCGAGCTTTAGATACTCGAACTCGCGGTCCTCGGGCGACCGATATCGGGCGGCGCTCTGTGCCTGCAAGGCGCGCTTGAACGCCTCCTGCGCGTGCGTCCCCGAGAGGTTGCTTCTCGCCCCGCTGAACACGTCTCCGACGGCCATTGCTGTGTCCTCCCTTTTTCAGTTACGCCAGCCTTTGGTACGGTTTCACCTGTCGAAGCTCGATGGGCGATGTCGTTTTCGGCAGTCGGAGCATTTCCAGTAGTTTCAGGAGGCGCTCGATTTCGCCCGGGCCGACCCCTGATCTCGGCGCGACTGCCTTTGCGGCGGGCGCGGCGGGCGCGGCGGCCGCGTCAGGCTCGGGGGCCGGTGCCGCCTTCTTCCCGAAAGCATCCGGGTAGTTTTTCTTCAGCCACTCAAACGCCCCGATATAACTCTCTTGCCCGGATGTTCTCGGCGTCCCCGTATCCGCTCCGGCAACCGGGAAATCCCGGCTCATTTCCTCCGCCGCGAGTTGCGCCGCCGGGCCTCCGGCGAGTCCTAGTGTCGTGGCGTGCAGGCTCTGCGCCCTCGACGCCGCGTCCGCCGCCGCCGCCCGATTCTGCAAGGCGGTCTGAAGGTCCAGGTCGCGGTCGCTGGCTATTCTCTGCGACATCAAACGGTTCTGCAAGCCTCCCAGTCTCGCCCCGATATCCGCGCCCTCCGGCGCGGCGGCAAGCAAGCGGTTCCTCTCGTAGGCGGCAAAATTCGCGTATCGCTCCCCCTCGCGCGTTTTCATCGAGGCGATCCGCTCGGGGGTCAGCAAGGGGGTTCGGAGTTGCGAAAGGAGAACGTCGCGCGCGCCAGCGGCCAGCGGGCCTTCCGTCGCCGACCGCCGCTGCTCCGTGAGGATGTCCGCCCCGCGCGCGAAGCTCTCCTGCCCGTACTGCCACGCCTCCGGCGTCGAGCCGGGCAATGGGTACTGCGTGGTCCCGCCGCCCCCGCCCGCGCCCGTTGCCGTCGGCGACGGCACGGCGAAACTCTCCCTGAGGTAGCCGCTCGGCCCGCCCGCCCCGACGTAGGTTCCGGCCGTCGGGTTGTAGACGAAGGTTTGCCCGTTCGAGTAGAACCTATCTCCCATTGCCGCTGCCATTGTCGGCCTCCTTAGATTGTCTCTTCCAAGACGCCGAGCGTGGCCCACACGGATGCCGCGTCCACGCTTGCCTGCCCGTAAATCGCCGTTCCGGCCTCCAGGAACGAGCACGAGTCCTTGTCGTCAAGGTAGTGGCCGACAGCCCCGCCGGCGGCCAGGGAATGCGCGCTGAGGAGCGTCGCCAGCCCCCCGCCCCCCTTCTGTTTCGTGATGGTGACGGCGCGAATCCCCGCCGAAACGTTGCAGAGGCGGAGCGTCTTCAGGAAGGAGCGCTTGCCGACCGGGACAACGTAAATCAGGGTCGGCGCGGCATTGTTCAGGAGCACGGGTTCCGGCTCGACAGGAACGTAGAACGGCCCGCCGCTGGCGTTCGGGTCCGTCACCATCCTCGACAGGTTGACCGCGTTCGCGTCCGGCCCGGCGACATCGTGCACCGCCCGGACGGAGACGTAGTAGATCGTCCCTGCGGCGAGAACCGCCGCCCCCTGCGCCGTCGTCCCGAAGCGGAACGTGTAGGTTCCGGCCCCGGAGTCGTCCACGCAGCCCACTACGTAGGTGCGGGCGTTCAAGTTCGCCCCGCTCATCGAGGCCGTATGGACGTGGATTTCGTAGTGGTTGGCTCCGACCGCCGCCGCCCACGCCGCCTGTAGGGTTCCGTTCCCCATATCCGTGAGGGAGACGATCCCGGCGAAAGTAGGGGCCGTGCCCGCCGTCGGCGTTTTCGTGTCCGTGCCGCTCGCCGCGCTGAAATTCGTCCCGTCGCTCGTCGCCTTGACGTAGCCGGTGAAGGCCACGCCGTTCGGGACGACGATCTTGCCGAAGCCGTCGGCGACGTACTGAAGCTTCGTGCAGGCGGCAACCAGAAGCCCGGTCCCGTTGTCGTAGACGGCGAGGATGTCGGCGTTCGCGTAGCTGGCGATGTTCGAGATGGTGAACCGCAGGTCGCCGTTCGTGTCGGGGTTCGTGAGCGCGAAGGCGGCCGGGACAACGGCCGTCGGCCGGATGTCCGTCTCCGAGAACTTGAGGTAGGTGCTGTACCACGTCGTGTTCGCGACGAAGCCCGGATATAGGGGAACAACGACGGCGGTTTGAGCCGCCGCCGGAATAAGGTGGTTGCTTCGAATCTTGACCGTATATCCGGTCTGCATTATATCATTGCCGACGGTCAGGATAAACTGATTCTGCCCGGACGCTTCGGATGCGTTGCAGGTCACATCCCCGAGGCTCAAATTCACGGATACCGTAGACCCGGACCCGGGTCGCCAGCCGTAAAGTGCCGCGCCCCCGTTCGCCCCCGGAAGGAACGTCATGTGGCCGAACGTGTGCGTCGCGGAGTTCGTGTACGCCGAGGAAGGCGGAAAGTAAATGGAAGTACCCCCGTTCGGCGTCGAATACTTCATCGTGATGTAATCCCACGTGACGAAATTCCCCCACGTCATATAAATGCCGTAGAGGTTGTTGGCGTTGTATGCCCCGACGGAGTTCGTGAACGTGACGGTCCTCGTCGCACTCGTCAAGAAGGTGACGTTGCAGCCCTTCGTCTCCGCGCCCGTGGCGGCCGGGACGCACTTGATTCCGGAGTTCAGGTTCGAAGCCGCGCCGCCGCAGGTAATGGTGATGCTCGCCCCGGCCGTGATGGGGTCGAACGTCAGGTGCCCGACCCGGTTCCCGGCGCCCGGATCGCCCGCCGGAGTGACCCCCAGCACGAACTGCATCATCGCGCAGTCGCCGTCAATCTTCTGCACGGCGGCGGTATCCACGTAGGCGTAGTCCGTCGAGGCCGGAGCGCCGCCCTTCGCGGCAACCATATCCGCGAGAACGGCGGTGCCCGCGCCGGTCGTTCGGAAGTTCGGCGCGACGTAGGTGACGACGGCCATTCTACACGCCCTCCCTCGGGTCAAGCACGCCGCGCGGGATGTACGGCAATCCCGCCTCGTCGTACTGAATCAGCCTCTTGTCCCTCTCGATCATCTCCGCCAGGTTCGCCGCCGGGATTCCGTCCATCCACGGCGCCGTATTCGTCGTCGTGTCAATCGGCGTCGGGGGGCGGAAGCAGAGCGCGCCCGGGTCGCCCGCCGAGCACTCCTCCCACTTCGCGCCGGGAAGCTCGACCAGTTCGCCTTGCGCGTCCGGGACGCCGACGACCGCGACGCTGACATCCTTGCGGGTCCGCCGGAGGTACGTCCTGGCGTCCAGGACGAGGTTGCCCGCCGCGTCTCGCGCCCGGGCGTACCAGCCCGGGGCGGTCGGCGCCGCCTCAACGAGGTCCGCCAGGGGAAGGTCCGTCTCGAAGACGTTGCCCCGAGGCCCCTGGGCTACCCACCGCCACCGGACCCCGGCGAGACCGGGAACGACCGGTAGCACGTCCGGCTGGCCCGGGAAGCCTGCTCGGACTGCGGGCGCGACGTAAATCGGCATCTACGGTCCCTCCTCCGCCGGCAACGGCGCGCCGGTCGCGCCGTTGCCGCGCGCGTGACCCGCGAGCACGGCTTCAACCTCCGTGGGCGTCAAGCACCGGACGACCTCGTAGATGCGCCCCGAGAACCGGACCTGCCCGTGCTCGGGAATCTCGAAGGCCCCGAGACGGCGGCCGTGAAGGTCGTGGACGACAAGGCAGAGGTGCTCGTTCACGATTTCGCCCCCCACAGGATCGCGAAGATTGCCCCCGCCGTGGCAATGAGCGCCCCAAGGATGATGCCGACGATTTTGGCAATCGTCGCCCCGTGCCGACGGCAACCGTCCTCGTGCGAGCCTATCATCTTGTCTACCGCCGCACCCGTGATGCCGGAGAATTCGAGGGCGGTCGCCTTCGCCTTCAACTCGCCGACCTCTCCGGCCAGCCGGTCAATGCGGTCGTGCACGCGAGAGAACTGGCTGTCCAGTCTCGTCCAGTCATCCGATGTCAAGGTCACGGTGATTCTCCTTTACGGCTTCCCTAAATCAGTCCTCGAACCATAGAAATACCGAGCCCGAAAAGTCCTTGAAAAACTCTCCGGCTCTCGAAGCATGTCTCTGGCAATACGTCGCATCCAGTTGACGACGTTCTTTCTTCCCCGCAAGGACATTGCCGGAATGCGATAGATCACCATGCTGGCGGCGACTTTACACTTCATTGGCGGTCTCCTTTTTTGTTTCCAACCCTTACGGCTTCCCTGGTGCCGGGGCCGGGGCGACCGGCCCGGGGACCGGGAAGAGCTTCTTGTACGCCGCGTGGAGCGAGGCGACAACGCCCGAATCGCCCGCCTGCGTCTTGATCGCGTCAACAACGATGTGCGCGGACGCCCCGCCGAGGGTTTCCTTCACGTCCTGGGCGGCTCGAATCATCACGTCGCGCTCGCCCGCGCGCGAGCGTTGCCGGTAGTTCTCGAAGGCCGCCGCGAGACCGAGAAGCACGGCGATCCCCTGCGAGAACGGAGGCGGAACCAGCGTCTGCGCCGCGGCCGCCACGGCCTGCCCGGCCGAATGCTGGCCCGCCGACTCGCCCTCCGCGTTCGGCAGGCCGAGAAGGCCGCGCCAGAAGGCGCATCCCGCCAGCAGCACCACCGCGAGCGTCAACCCCGCCAGCTTCGTCTTCGTCGTCATCGCTTTCTCCTTTTCTTCTCCTGCTTCACGTAGGCTTCCCATGCCTCCCGTATCCCCGGCAAGGCTGCCGACGAACTATCGTGCGAAAACCTCCACGCACCCTGGTGGTAAACGAAGGAGACGAAGGGATCGCGCGCGTGCAAGTCCGTCCGTTCAAGTAGAAGCCGCCGATGCTTCTTCAGGCAGGCGTCGCATACGACGATTGTAACGACGCGGCCGGCTACCATCGTGTCGTACAGTACGCTCCCGTAGTTGCCCCCGCCGTCGAAGGACACGGCGCCACCGGGCATATCCCAGGCGAGTTCCTTCGCCCACGAAGCCTTCCGCCACGCCTTCGGCGTGTTGCAGGCCGCCCGGATGCGCTTCCCGCACTTGAAGCAACGCGGTCGCTTCATTCCCTACGCTCCCATCAAGGCCAGCACGAGCGGCCAGTTCGAGTGCGTATGCTTCGGGACGACGTTCGCCTCCGCCGCCTGGGAGACGCGAAAGAGAACGGACTTTACGCTGTCAACCTCGAAGCCCTGCGTGTCGTCTTCCGTCTGTCCATCAACGAGAAAATTGACGCCGCCACCCGGGGAGAGGTTCATTCTGGAATGAATGGAGGCTCCGTAGTTTGCGCTTTCGTCCCAATAGTAACTGCAATAGACATCCGGCGTTTGGACGTAAGAGTCCCGAAGCAGGGTCCCTTCAATCGTCACTCCGGCGTCGAGCGTGTATTCGTTGATGGCGTTGACGGTCAGGGCTCCGCTGGCGGAAATGCTACCGATGGTCGTTATGTTCTGGCTGTTGAAAGTCACCGCTCCCGTCGCCGCCGCGAGTGCAGCCTGCACGCGCGCGAAGGTCGTGATGTCCGCCGCGTGCTCGCCGTCCACCTTGTCCGAGTTCGCCGCCGTCCCGCCCACCGGCAGGTAGGTGCCGGACAGGTCCGGGATATCCGTCGTCACGAGCGCGCGGAACGTCGGCGCCGCCGGAGCCCCGGCCGCCGGTCCCGCCAGCACGTAGTTCGCGGTCTGCGTATCCAGGCTCAATGCCTGCCCCGTCAAGCCGAGCAACACATCGGCGGAGACGGCCAACGTGACGGCCGCGTGGTGGGGGGCGCCGTCTCCAATGGCCGTGTGCTCCGCCGGGGTCAACACGTCCGCCAGCGTCAACTGCTGGCCGACGAGAGCAAGCGCCGCATCGGAACCCGCCCCGAGCGTGACGGCCGCGTGGGCGAGCGTCACCGCGTTCGCTACCTGCGCGTCCGTATTCGTCGCGTCCGCCGGAAGCCCCGTCACCGCCGCCGCCTTCACCATCTTGCCCGGCGTCAAGGTGCTCGTATGGTACGCCGACGAAATGCCGTGGGCGAGCGGCGTCTGCGCATCCGCCAGCAAGCCCGACAGTCCCGTAACCGAGATTTCGTCCGCGCCCCCGTTCTCGTGCCGCGTACGGTGATTCGAGACGGAGATTTCCCGGCGCGCGTTGTCAACAGTCTCGAACCCCTGCGCGAGCGCCATCAAGTCCCGATAGACGTAATCCAGGGCGCGCTGAAACTCCGGGATGTCCAGCCTTTCCACGGTCGGCGGGACGCCGATATGAGGACGCGCGATCCTTCGCTCGCTCATTGCGTCCCCTCCCGTTCGCCCGCGAACTCCACCTGCACATCCAGGATGGACGCCTGCGCGTCCGCGTCCCGTATCTCGACCTTGAAGCAGATGCTGTGCTGCCAGTCCCCAATCGGGATTCGTACAACGCCCGTCGGGTCCGTCAAGTCCACCTTGACCTCCGCGTTGCCGACCGTCACCGTGTAGCCGTTGCCGGACACGGATTCAGGCCAATCCGAAATCGGCGTTTCCGACAGCCCCTCGTAGGCCGTGACGTAGGCGTATCGCTGGCTCGACAGCGGCCGGAACCTAAGGATGAAGCCGAGAACCCGGATTTTCTGGTTCGCGTGCGAGGGCGCGTACACGCGCGTCTTGAAGTAGGCTTTGATTCGGCCGATGTGGACGAGCGAACCCACGGCCGGGGCCGCCGAGAACCCGGTCCCGGCGAGCGTGAACGTCGTTGCGGTGTTGCTCGATATCTCGACGGATTCGTCCAGGTCCGCGCTGTAGAGATACAGGCCCGTGCACGCCTGCCCGCCGATATACAGCCCGCCCTCGGAAACCTGCACGCTCGTTTGTGTCGGCGTTCCCGTTACGGTCCCGATCAGCGTTGTTCCCGCCTTGCCGCCGTCCGTCGTCCCGACATCGGCGACGAAGACATGGCTGCTCGTCGCCTTCGTCCCGTAGTAGGTGCGCTGCCTGCCCTCCGAGTCTCGGCCGGTAAACGCGCACGTAATCGCCGCGTCGGAGGCGTAGCGCCGCCAGATTCCGGTTCCGATCTCGTAGACCAGCACCGTCCTCGGCTCGCTCTCTCCTGTTCTGCACACGAAGCATCGGTACGTCTTCGTGGCGGCGTCAATCGTGGCGTGAAACTTGGCCTTCCTCGACCAGTCAATGTCGGCGATATCGTCGCGCATCGCCTCGCTGACGTTCTGAGGCATTCCCCCGCCCGCCCACACATGCACCCCCATTTCGTCCAGCGCGTAGTATTTCCCCTCGAAGCCCTGAATGGTGTGGTGATTCACCGTCCCGCGCCGACCCGGAATCGGGATATGGCGGCGTTGCGTCACGTCCAGGGGGTCGTCGTTGAAGCTCACGAGTTCCATTGAACTCCGGCCGTAGACGAGAATCCCCTGCGGATGCGAGGCGAAGCCCTCGAAGGTGTCGTCTCCGCTGAACACGGGAATCCGGGATTCCGTCTGGAAACTCTCCGGCATACGCTTCTTGCTGATCCAGAAGCAGGAGTTTTCGAGCGAGTAGAGGGCGTACTGCGCCAGCACGTAGGCGCCGACGAAATTCGTGGCAAGCGTGATCGAGGTCACGTCGCCGACGGAAGAAACGGTGTGGGCGGCGGCCACGCCGTCCAGCTTCAGCCTCCAGTTGTCCTGCGGGCCCAGGCCGGTCAACGGGGCGGACAGGAAATTCGTGCCCGTGCCGGTAACGGTCGGCGAGCCATTGGTCGTCGAGACGGCGCCCGTGCGATAGGGGACGGGCTTGCCGACCACCATCCGCCCGTCGTGGCCGCCGATGACGAGTCCGGTCGGCGGCACGTCGTTCTCGCGGAGGTCCCAGGCCCCATTCAAGTCCGTGGCGATTCCGGCCGTATTGGGTTGCAGTAGATACTCAGGTGAGATCGTTTCCGCGATTGCGATATCGGAAGCGTCCACGTACGTGTTCGCGGTCGTGTTCGCCACGCGCTTCGCCTCGCCGAGAACGGTCCCATTGGTGCCGGTGATGAGGAGGGCGACGTGGGTAACGCGGGCGTCGGCCGAGGCGACGATGGCAACCGTGAATTTCTTGGAGCCGGGGGCAACGACCGTCGTCAAGGGCGCGACGCTGGACGCGCGCGGAATCTCGCCTACCGTCGTATCCAGGTAGACGACCGTGCAGATGTACGTCCCGGCGATGACGCTTCCGGCGTCGGGAGAGGTCACGACGACCTGGGCGGGGGGGGCGAGGCCGGCATTGTAGGTGGCGGCCCTAACGCCATCGTAGACCTGAATGGGGTCGTAGCCGTTGGACACGAATTTCCGGCCGCAGACCGTCGCCTCGACGGCCTGCCCGCCGGACGTGTCCAGTCCCGTTTTGAGTTCCGTCATCGCCTATCTCCTGGACGCCAGGTACTTCCGCCAATAGGAATACGCGATTGCCAGCCTTTGTTTTCGCGGACGGTTCTCGCTTTCCGTCTTCCGCATGAAGCGGGAGAGATAGCCTTGTCGCGTCTCTCCGGCGTGCGGTTTCGGCATCCCTCTCTCCTTACGTCAGGCACAATGCGCCCCAGGTGGGGGCGGTGCCCTTCGGGGTCCACGTCGCGCCGGAATCCGAGGAGTGGAACAAGGCCAGATCGTACTGTCGCAAGGCCCACAAGTTCGTCCCGTCACTCACGACGGGGTAGAAAACGCCGGTCAATACGGAGGTCATCGCGGCGGCGTCGGTCGCGCAGCGCACGATTGCCGCCGTCGTGCGGCCGACGAGGATTTGCCCGCTCGCCCAATCGAGCCTCCGCACCATCGTTTGCGTGGGGCCGATAAGGTTCCAGGTGGTTCCGCCGTCCGTGCTCTTGCTTTTCGTCGAGTTCACCAGCCAAGCCCCGACATTCGTCTGCGCGTACATAACCGAGCCGGAGACGATAACCGTCGTCTGCTGGGCCGCGAACTTATCGGTCCAGGATGCGCCGCCATTGGCCGAGACGTGACCTGAGTGCCAGATGGACCCCGACAGTCCGGCGGACAGGTTTTTGCCGGACATCGCGGCCTGCGTGCCCATATAGGCCGCCGTCTTGCCGCCGTCGAGCGAACGGAAATACGTGGAGATGGTGGCGGGGGTATCGGCTCCCACGCGGGCATAGCAGATCGCTCCGGTTGTCGTCAGGCAGGAGTCCACCCAGGACGTGTCGAGGTAGGAGTCCCATCCGCCGATGTGCGCGCCGTTCTGAATCGTCCGGCCGAAGTCCGTGCTGTATTTCACGCGGTTGTTGCCGGTGCGCGGAAGCACGATGACGCCGTTCGCATTCAGGATTTCCGCCGCCGGGACGGCGATCCCGGTAGCGAAGCCGAGAAGAATCTCCCCCTGTAACAGCGTCCAGTTCACGCCGTCGGCCGTGCCGAAAAGCGCCGACTGCCCGGCCGAGGGATGCGTCAAGAGAAGCAGGGGTCGGGCGGGCACTACCGTCGTCGTTACCCCGTCAACCACGACCGCCGGAGGCCAAGGGACCTCGGGCGCGCGCCCGGCTTTTATCCAGATGTAATACGTCCCATTGGGGACGGCGATTGCCGCCGCCGCATCCGAATCCGGGACGGTTACGGTGGCAACCGTCTCCCCGGCGGCGCCACGGACGAAAATCGTGGTTTCGGCGCTAGGCGATCCGCTCGGCAGCCACACCACTTGAATTTCGGTTGCCGCCGGGACGGCGACGAAAAACGGCGGCGGGCGCGTGCCGGGTCCGGTATTGGGGTCGGCCGCATCGAAGCCCGCCGCCACATCGTTCTGAACGTTTCGAGACAGAAGGATTTTCCCCGTCGTGGAACCCGTCCCTTCCGCGAACAAAAGGATATCCTCGCTGCCGTCCGGATTCGTGAATGTTTCCCCGGCGCGAAAAACTCCATAAGTCGCGGGGCTATAAGTCGCATCGTCGCTGAATGCCGTCCGAGCCATTCCGGGGCGTGGGGTCCACAGGCCGGGGCTTCGCAGCCGGGAGTTCTGGTCCTCCCGATTCACGGCGGCCGGGAGCTTCGTCTGGTCGTGCGCCTGCGACATCCCCGCGAAGCGGGTCATCGAGTGCGTCGTCCGATACATCTCGCCGCTTTGCTTCGCCATCGCTCTAGGCGTCCGTTACCAGGGAATCGGAAAGCAGTATCTTCCCGTTCGCCGTTGCCAGCACCGTCACCGTTCGGCCGTCCGTGGTGTCCAGTTGTCCCGCCGCGAGGATTCCGGCGGCGGCGGCGCTCTCCGTCGTCCGCGCCATTCCCGGGCGCACGCGCATCCGGCCGACCACGCAGAGTTCCAGGTTCTGGACCTCCCGCATCTCCCCCGCCGCAAGGTCCGTCGGGTCTCCGTCCTGCCGCATTCCCTTGAATGCGGCATCCTGAAACATGCCCCGGTACATCTCCTCCGCCACGAGCTTGGGCATCAGTAGGAACTCGCCCCTTCCACCGTGAACCTGGACGGCAAGATTCCGCCCGCAACGTCCGCCGGAAGGATGTCCTCCGGGATTCCGCGTCGGGTTTGCGGCGACATCACGCGGGCGTCGAATGCCTTCGCGTGCCGAATGGCGATCTGCAACTCCTGGTACTTCGCCTCAATGGACTTCCAGGGCAGGAAGATGGCCGACGCCATGAAGAAATCCGCCGCCGCCAGGAAGACGACGAATTGCTTGTCCGGCCAGTCCAGCACATCGGTGGCCAGCACAAGCGCCGTCGGCTGGCGAATGTAGAGGAAGGGAGCGGCGATCCGCTCGTCCGGCGGAAAGTCCACGACGAATTGGTCGTTGTTGATGGTCCAGTAGCGGGGCGCGCCGGTGGACTCGTAGACCTCGAATTCCTTGCGAAGCATCCGTTCCGGCGGGATATAGGTCAGCGCCCCCGCGCTCTCCTCGGATAGGAGTTCCGGCAGCCGCAGGAAATCCGCCGGGACCGGATACTCCCGCTGGTACATCTTGTACGTCAACCCCGAGGCCGTGGCGCCGTTGTACGGCTCCGTGGCATCGAGAATGACGTGGGTTCCGTCCGTTCGCGTGGCGATCCCGTGGTCTATGTCCTCGCCGGTGATGAAAATCCGCATCGCCGTTGCCGTCGTCGGGAAGGTTCCGCCGGTCAAGGTGACGTTCGGCGAGTCCTGCGTGACGGCGACGGTGCCGGTCTCGTAGCCTGGCTGAAGGTTGATGCGCCCGCGTTTGTAGAGGTGAACCCAATCGTGCGCGCCCGCGAGATGCAGGGGCGCGAGATTGCAGGATTGATCCTGAATGGCGACGGCGGAGGCACGGTTCTCTCCCGCCCATCGGTTCCGAAGGATCGTCCGCAACTGCGAAAGCGTGTAGGCCACGGCCAGCCTCCTTTACAGTCGCAAGACGGACGTGGCGGCCGTATAGACCTCGCCCGCCGCCGGCGGCGTCGTGGGGTTGAGCCTGAACTTGCGGGCGCCGCGCGGGATATAGACGGGCCGATGGTACGCCTTCACGGCGTTGCCGATGGTGAAGGTGGCCGCCTCAAGGGCGCCCGTGCTGGCGACCAAAATCGGCGGCGCCCAGCACGCCACGTAGTTCGTGCCGTCCCGCGTGGCCTCCAAAGTCACCACGTCGAGCGTGGGGGCATTCGTCGTCCCCGTGAAGTCGAACCACCAGTCCCCCAGATCGTTCTCCGCGATGTCAATGCCCGTGCTCGCGCCGACAGCCGGAAAGGCGACGGATGTGGAAATGATGTCCGTCGCCGTTAGAAGCTGGACAATCGCGCTCTCTTTCTTGCCCATTTCCCTCTCCTGTCGCTCGGGTTCCCCCGGGGGCCCTGCGACCCCCGGGGCTTCCCGCATTCCTCTACTTACCCCACCAGTTACGCACGTGGTACGAGCACGTTCCGGTCGCCGTGTTGTTGATGGCGGCGGCCGTACGGCCGATGACGCCGACGCCCGGTACGGCGGCCGCCTTGAATCCGCCCCCGTTGTCCGGCACCATCTCCACTCCGGCGTTCAGGTTTCCGCCGGACGTGTTCTTGCCCAAACCCTGGCCTTCGACGATAAGCCAGGTGAAGTGGTTCTGCGCGACGATACCGATATACGCGCCGGCACCGGCGAGCGAATCGTCATCCGCCCCGATCTTCACCAGCCCCACCGTTCCCGCCGTCGTCTCCTGGGCGATGGCGCCCTCATACGAGGCGTCGGCCCCCGTATGCTTCACGTACACGCGGCGTTGCTGCCCGTAGGTCGCGTGCTCGTAGATGAAGCTGTAGCCGACAGGGTACGTCTGCGTGGTTCCCAGGTCGGCGTCGTTCGGCGGTTCCAGTTGGATGTTTGTATCCGCCCCCTGCGTTCCAGTCCACACCATTGCGAGGTCTCCTTTCTTCCGTCCTCTCCTTCACTCCCGTCGTCATTTACACCAGTTCCGTATTGATGACTCCGCCGAGCGTGCCCGGCTGCTCGATGAAGGACTGCATCGCGCCGAGAAGGTAGCCGTAGCTCCCCTGTTCCTGGCCGGTCCTCGCGTCGATGTCCCCGACCTCGACGCTGAACAGCCGCGTCCCCTGCCCGCAGAGGGCGTAAAGCTCGATCCATGCCGGATTGTAGAAGTAGACGCGGCCCGTGACGCCGCCGAAGGCTCCGGTCGGGATGAGCGGCGACCACCAAACCTTGACGCCGTTGATTTCGAGTTCCCGGCCGCCGATGCGGTAGTTAATCACGCCCGCATCCGGCGCGACGGTCATGAGCTTCGTGGCGTCAATGCTGGAAATAACGCTCTCGAAGGAGTCCTGGGACATCACGGCCCACAGGCCGTCCGCCGGGCAGGCGTTGAGCCTCTTGATCCGCGTGCCTCCGCCCCTCTTTTCGTGCTCCTGCGTCATCGCCCGGAAGATGGCGGGCCAGTTGGACTGCCAGCCCGCCTTGTTCACCGCGTCCTGAACCATCCCGTGCCAGTACGACAAGGTTCCGCCGGCGGGATCGGTGACGGTCCCGGTGTTGACGATGCCCTGGATGGTCGTGCCGGTCGGCGTGACCGCCATCTCCAACTTGTCCCCGAGTCCTTCGACGTTCGCCGACCCGCCGTAGCCGGTAGCGAGGGCGCCCTTTTGCTGAAGCAGCATCCGTTCGATGCTCTGGACGGCTCCGATGCCGATATCCTTCACGCGAGTTTCCAGCTGGTCGAACACCTTCCCCGGCCCGTGGTTCTGAATCTTGGACTCCCAGGTGACGAACGCCTGGTTCTGGAAGATGCATCCGTCCAGCGTGGCGCTCGTCTCGATCTCGTTCGAGATCGGGGAGAACGTCACCTTCGGGGACGGGGTGGTAATGAACTGCATCGTCGGCGCCCCGACGCCCTTCGAGACGCGCCGGCGGATCGTCGAGCCGCCGGGATGCGGCGAGACCTTGAGTTGCCGCGTGAACCCGATAGGGAACGTGGCAATCGTTTCCACGAGTCCTGTACGGACCCATTCCTCGATTTGTGCGTAGGCTTCGTTGGTCGTAACGACACCCATCGTTAGTCTCCTTTCAGGTCTGCGATCCTAGTCCGCGGATTCTACTGAGGGCCTCCGCGAAGTCCTTGGGCGGCGGGGGTTTCGTTTCCGGGCCGGAAGCGCCCTTGCCGCCCGTTCCTCCCTTCAGCTTCTTCTCTCTTGCCCTGACGGCGTCCTCTCGCGTCTTGAGCTTTTCCTCGACCTCGGTGTTCGAGACCTTGCGGAACAACTTGACGCGGCCGATGCTGTCGGCGAGGAAGGCGTCCCGTTGCTCCGGCGCCGCCTCGTCGAATTCGGCGATGGTGCCGTTCTCGATGGCCTCCTCGACGACAAGCTGGTACTCGGCGGCGAGGCGTCTCATTTCCGGCTTCGTGAGGCCGTGCTCCCTGGCGATTTCGGCCTCTCGGCGGGCCGACCGGTCCCGCTCAAGCTCCCGGCGGGTTTCCTTTCGGACCTCCTCGATGTCCGTCCTAGACTGCCGTTCCACCGTCGCCAGCCACTCCGCTTGGTAGCGGTCGTAAGCATCGGCGGCACGGCCAGGGTCCACCTCGAAGTACGCGCCCCAATTCGTGATTCCTTGAGGGAATCTCGGGGTCGGGACTCCGGCTCCCGAGGGTTCCGCCGGAGGTTGTTTCCCGACCGGCGCCGGGGTCTCCGCCGATTCCTGTAGCTTCGCCAGTTGCTGGCGGAGCTTGGCGTTCTCCTGGCCGGTTCGGGTAGTAGCCTGCGAGAGCGTCCGCAGGGCCGCATTGAAGGCGGCGCGTCCCCTGGCGTCCTTCGGCAGCAAGTCGGTGGGGATATGCCCCTCGATGACGGCCTTCCGGAGCGACGGGAAGGCGTCCAGTTCCGCCTCGATGTCAATCTCGTCCTCCGGCTCCGCGGGGGATTCCGGGGAAGTGGGGGCGGGCGAGGCGGCCGTTTCTTCCGGCGGCTTCACGTCCTCCGGCTTCCCGGCCTCCGCCGGGGCGGGGGTTCCGACGTTTCCTTCCTGACCTTCAGGGTTCAGGTCCAGCATCTTCGTTCTCCTTATCGCGCGCCCGACGGGCCAGGGCGAGCCTGCCCGTTCGGGAGCAACCCTCGCGGGCGATTCATCGTCCGCGTGAAAAGCCTTGCCGGGCCACGAAAAAGAAGGCGGGCCGAGCGAGGGAGTGGCCCCACCCGGCCCGCCAGCGCTGATTTTTCGTTTCCGTCTCCCCTATCCGGCCGGACGGGAGGGACGAAGGCCCGGCGGTTACTTCCTCTTCTTGTCCTCCTTCTCGCCCTCCACGATTTCGATGAAGGGACGGAGTTGATAGATCACGCGCGGCTTCACGCCCGCCAAGTCCTCGATGTAAACACGAATAGGCTCAATGTCGAGCTTCAGGATTTCGGCATCGAGCCGTTCAAGCTCGGCGTCGTATTCCTCCCGACGGTCGAGGGGAATACTCGGGCTGTAGACCGGTTCTCCCTTCTTGTTCAGGAGCGGCATTCTCTTTCCGTCCATTTGTGGGTAGGTATCCGTGGCGAATCGGCGGAACAGGATATCCTTCGCCTTGTTCGCCGGGCGGGTGGCGGCCTCCAAAACATCCGCCGCCCGGGCCAACCGAACGCAGGCGAGAACATCCGGGATTCCGACATCCAGGATTTTGTTGAATCCTCCGATTGCCTCGAACGCCCACTTCACCGCAATCTCGATCATCGTCCGCTCCTTTGCTTCCCATTCCTCGGCGGCCCCGAGGCCGCTTTAGACTCTAACCACGTCCACGTTCACTTCGCACGACGGGTCGGTGGCCCCGCCCTTGACGGAGGTAACGACGATGGTTCCGCCGTTCGCCACCGCGACGTAGGCATCGTCTTCCGTCGTGAACGCGAAGCGCGTGCCGTCGGCCATACCGTTCAGGGTCAGGGCGTCGGTGATGGGGTTCGCGCCGCTGTAGACGCGGATGGTGTCGCCCGCCCCGCCCGCTCCGTTCGTCTTCCTTCCCGAAATCCCGACGATTCGCACCGTATCCCCGGTGGCATTCGTCCAGGTGACGCTTCCGGCCGTGGCGTCGAACTGGAACACGAGCGCGCTGGAAACTCCGATGACGGGGACGGCTCCGCCCCGCACGCCGACGACGGCGGCCTTCAGGTCGTCCGGCGCGATATTGGTGATGGTGTTGCTGTCGCTGTCAATGGCCTTGTTGGTGTAGGTCTCGTTCCCGGCGAGCGTGCCCACCGTGCCCGTGGTGGGGAGCGTGAGTTCCGTGGCGGCCGTGGTGTTGAGGGTCAGGTTATGGTCGCCGAGGTTCAAGGCCCCGGCGGAGGTCCAGTTCCCGCCCATCGTGATGGTGCGGTCGGCGGCGCCGGTGGTGATGATGACCTTCTGATCGGCCTGCGTGAGGACGAATTGGCCGTTCGCGCTTCCGCAGTCCGGGATTTTCAGCGTCGTCCCCTGGCCCTGGGCGGCGTTCTGAATCTCCAGGACGGTATCCCCGGTGTTCGCGATGGAGGTGACGAGAAGGCTTCCCTTCGCCGTGGTGACGGGGAAGAGTCGGAGGGAACGCAGGCCGTCCGGGTCGGTGACGTTCTGGCCGATGGCGAGGGATTGGTCGCTGGCGTCAATGGTGACCGCCGGCTGCATCGCCCCGTTGAGCATCACGGAGAACACCACGTCCACGTCGAGGGTCGCCTTCGTGCCGTCATTGGTGATGACCCAGTCAAGGCCGCCGACCTCGGTGGTGGCGTCGGTATCGTTCTCGATGATGACCGAGATGCCCGCGCCCATTCCCGCGCTCGGGTCGCCGCTCGTGGCGTGCGTGAGCACCATCAGGTCCGTCACGGCGCTGTTGAAGGCGTCGTTGATGGTGAAGTTCTGGACGATGGAGAAGGTATTGGTGATGTTGATCCCGGCGAGGGTGCAGGTCGCGGCGGGGGTGGTGATGGTGACGTTCCCGCCGTTCGCGGCGCCGTTCGTCAGCGTGACCGCATGGTCGGTGGCATTGTCGGTGGGCGAAAGAATGAATCCGCCCTTCGCCGCCGTCGGGGAATACATCACGATGACGCTCGCCGTGCCCCCGGCGGCCGAGCCGAAGGTGAGGGTCTTGGTGGCGTCGAAGGTGGCGCTGCCCTTCAGCGTGGCGGCGCCCGTGCCGGTCATGAGGGTCTTGGCCCCGGAGATTACCACGTCCCCGCCGAGGGTGTTCGTGCCCGTCGAGGTCTTGAACGTCGAGTTCGAGGCGGAGAAGTCGAAGCTGATGTTGCCGTTGTTCGCCACGTTGCCGTAGTGGGTAAAGGTTCCCGTCGGCGTGGTGAAGGCGCCGGAGCCGGTATGAAGGGTGAAGTTGTTCGCGGCGGCGGCGGTCGTGCAGCCGTTGATGACGGGAGCGGTGAGCGTCTTCGCCGCCAGGGTCTGCGTGGCGCCGAGGAGCGCGAAGGTATCCGTGGCGGCGTCCGGGATGGTGATGGTGCAGTTCTGCGTTGTCGTCGAGGCCTGAATGGTGACCGTGTGGTTGCTGCCGGCGACGGCGTTGACCTGAAACTTGAGCTGGCCGGTCGCGGCATCCTGGTCCAGGGTGAAGGACGAGGACGTTGTGCCGGTCTCCGCGCCCGTGGCGAGGGCGAGGGTGCCGCTGGCGAGCGGGAGCGTGTAGGTGAACGCGCCGACCGTGGTGAAGGAGATGGCGTTCGCGCCCGTGAAGGAGACGGCGGCGGCGGTGGCGAAGTCGCCGACGATGGTGACGTTTCCGGTCAGGTCCAGGGTGCGCGCGGCGGCATTGCAGTTGACGGTAAACGCGCCGTCAATGTCCAGCGTCCCGCCGATGGTCACGGTCGCCGGGAGCGTGACGGTGCTGTCCGCCGCCGCGACGAACTTGACGAAGTGGTCGCTGGTGACGACTGGAATCTGGCCCGCCGCCGCCCCGCAGTCCGGGATGGCGTAAGAGGACGCCTGGCCGTGCGACTTGTTCGTCAGCGTGACGGTCCAGTCGGCGGCGTTGTTGGCGCAGACGATCCTCAACTTCCCCCTCGCGGCCGTGCCGGGGAAGACATCGAGGCTTCCGGCGACGCCCGAGGAGCCGAGGTCCACGTCCGTCCAGACATCGCTCGTGAAGGCGAGCGTTCCGGTGCCGTCCTGGATCGTGACGGTCCGGTTGCCGGTTGGGGCGGTGGTCTTGAGTTCGACGGTGTAGGCGCCCGTGCCGCCGCTCGTGCCCGTGAGCTTGAGCTTGCCGGTGGTCGAGCCGGAGTTGATGGTGAAACTCGTGACCGAGGTCGCGCTTTCGGCGCCGGAGGTGCCGGTATGCGCCCACGTGGGGTTCGTCGGGCTCCCCTGGTTCGTGTAGTTGAAGATGGTTCCGCCGCTCCTCCGCGTGTAGTCTCCGCCCTGGCAGATCGCCAGGGTTCCGCTGGTTCCGTCCACGGGGGCGATGGTGCCGACGCCGTGGAGGTAGTTTCCGTCCGCGACCTCGTGGAATCGCTCAACGCTGTCGGCGCGCCCGGCGTAACCCGGGTGGCCTCCGAGGGCGCGAGCCATTGCGCTGATTCTCATCGTTTTCCCTTTCCTGGATTCCCGCGACCCCTCGTCCTATTCTCGTGGCCGGACGATTTGCGAGGCGGGTTCCATGGCCTTTTTTCTCCTCTCTTCCTTTTTTTTCATGTACGCCTGGACGGCCTTCTCGCGCGCGGTCGGGTCCTCCAGTCTTTTCCTGGCGGCGTCCAATCCCCTTTGAAGGTGTTCGGACAGTCCTTCCTCGTAGTTCTTCTGAAGGAAGGCCGACACCTTATGGGGGGGGAGACCGCCCAGGCAGACGCTTCCCCGTCGTTCAAGCGCCCGCATCTCGGCTCTCGTGCGCGAGCTGGACCTGAAGGCTCCGGCTCCGTCGAGGTGGAGAGCGGGGGCGCTGACGACGTAGACTTTCCGTCCGCCGCATTCGCACGACATCCCTTTCGTCCAGTCCTTGTAGGCCCGCAGGACTTCCTCCCGCGACCCGCAGGCCTCGCACCAGTAGACGTACAGCGGCACGTTCGTTCTCCTACGTCGCCGGATTGACGGCTTCCGGTCCCGACGGCGAAGCCCTCGGCGGGGACGGCTGGCCGACGGCTTTCGGCGTGCTGGCGCCTCCGACCTGATACGGGGGCACCCGCGCTTCCATGTCAATGCCCTTGATTTCAGCCGCTTTCCGGATCAACTCCCGCAAAAACGAGGAGTCCCCGGTATTCCGGGCGATATCCTGGGCGATGGGAAGCATCTGCTGGACGAACCATTCCTGCTCGTACTTGCGGATGTTCCGCTCGGCGCGGTCCTGCGCCGACGGCGCGATGGAGATGGAGAGGTCGCCGCCGCGCATTTCCATCCGCATCGCCTTGAAGGCGGCCGGGCTGGTCTCGGGGTCAATCCACCATTCGGCGAGGCGAGGCCCGATGAGCTTTTCCACGTCCTTCATCGTCAACTGCACTCTCGCCACGCCGACGATCCTCTCGACGACGGAGAGGTAGTAGTCGTCGGCGGCGGCGAGCACGGAATCCATCTTCTTTTTCTGGCCCTGGGCGATGCGAACGTCGGAAGCGGCGCTTCGAGTTTGGGCGGTGCTTCCGCCCGGAGCGATGGCGCCGGTGAACTGATACCAGAGGGCGAGGTACGTGCTGAAGGTCGCCACGAGGGCGTCGGGCAGGGGCGGGGGGGGGATATGGAACAGGACTTTTTCGACCGGCCCCTTGGTTTCGAGGACGACGACCGGCCGCGCGCCGCTTCGGATGGCGTCGAGTTCGGACTCGTTGCTGACGTTCGACTTGTCCACGGCGATGATTTGCTGGATATTTTTCCGGGCGCAGTCCTGAATGAGCTTCGCGCACCAGTTGATGGCCTTCTGGATGTCAATTCCGGCCCATAGCGGGCTCTTGCCGATGGGGCTTCCGTCCGGGCGGTCGAGGAACTTGCAGTCGGCGACCGGGAACCGATCGAAGTCGAACGCGCCGGGCCACAGGTCGGGCTCGGAAAGGATACGGGAGTTGGCGTCGGCGAGGATGATTCGGAAGATGACGTTTTGGGTCGGTTCCGGCTCCGGATCGGAGTTCGCCTTTCCCGGCGCCGGCCTATCGAACCCGATTTTGGAGTAGACGGTCCAGACCTCGACGACATCGGTTTCGTTCGGCCGCTCGCCGGTGCTCGTTGACTTGGGCAGGAGCTTGTTCCCCCAGTCGTCGGAGGCGCGATTGGCGGCGGCGAACTTCCCGTCGAAGCCGAATTCCCCCTCGACGGGGTACTCGGCCTTGAGGCGGCCGATGGGGACGAACTCCCGGACGGCGAGCCAGCGCGCGTTGCCGAGGTCGGGTCCCGGGCACCCGGCGTCGTGGATGATATTGTAGGGGTGGACATGGCGGACCCGGACGAATGGGCACTCGTTTTCCCGGCCCGGGGGCGGGGGGTTCGGCTCGACGATGGAGAAGCCGTGCAGGCGCCAGGCGTCGCGGAGCACTCGATCGGCCTGCTTGCGCATTCCCGTCAGGCCGAGGGAGAGTTGGGCGACGGCCTGGACGGCGGCGTTGTAGTTGTTCATCACGAGTTCGGGGGTGAACATCCCCGGAGGGTCCACGTACTCTCCCTTGGCATTGACGGGAAGGGGTTGCCCGGAACCCTCGGGGTCGGGGGCGGTGCCGATAACCGCCTCCTCCGCCTTCCGTCGGCGCTCCTCGGCGCGGATTTTGGCGTATTCCGGAATGATGGCCTGCGAGCCGTCGTCGCGGGGGGAGACTCGGACGATGATATCGTCCGGGTAGAGGACATCGGGCATATGGTCCTGGATGAAGGTTCCGATGTTGTTGAGGACTGGCCGAGACCCCATGTCCCTCACCGCCGTTAGGGCGGCCTGGACGCCCGCCTCCTCCCAATGCCGCCCGCCCTCGTACAGCAGGATGGAGTCGTATTCCTTGAGTTGCGCGTCCCGCGCGGACGACAGGATCGCCGTATTGAGCGCGCCGACCCATTCGTCCAATGTCCGTCGCGCGGCCTTTTCCTCGTTCACTTACCAGACTCCTTTCCGGCTTAGGGCGGCGTGGGGGTCCTCGCGGAAGACATCGAGGCCCGGGACGGCGGCGGCCATTCGTCTCGCTTTTTCCGGCAGCCAGTTGACGACCGTTTCGGCGGGCGTGAACTGGGGCCGGTAGGGGACGCCGGAGACGATGGCGATCCGTGTCGGGTCGAGAAGATGGTCCGGCCCCTTGAACTCGTCGAGGAGCTCGCCCGTGCTTCTGTCTCGTTTCTTGATGAAGTGGGTGGCCTCGTGAATCCAATGCGTGCATTCCGGGGCGATGAACAGGCGTCCCGATTCGAGCATGGCGTCGAGTTCGCGCAGGCCGTCGAGTCGCGCGCAGGCCCTGCCCGGCCGGGCGTTGATTCTTCCTTTCGAGACCTCCTGCAGGCGCCGGGCGAGCGTCACGGGGCCGACCTGGGACGTTCTATCCCCGTAGGGGTCCATATAGGTGACGAGCGGGTCGGAGTCCGCGGCGAATTCCCTCCTCGCGGCGAGGATCTTGGCGCTCAGTTCCTCGGGGCTGATGTTGTGCTCGTAGATTTCGTGGTAAACCCAGGTTCGATCCCGGCCCTCGTCGTCCGGCTTGGCGGCGGCGAGGAAGGCGACGGCGCAGGTATGCTTGCCGGGGTCAATGGCCTCATAGAGGGTGCATTCGGCCAGGGGGCACGGCAAATTTCTGATGTTTCGTGTTTCCTGGAAGTGGACGAGGCCCATGGCCTCCTCCGATTTCGGGATGCCGAACATACGGGCGAGCAGTTCCGCCTCGCCTCCGCTTCTAAGCATTTCCCTTCTGAAGTCGGCGACCGCCTTCTCCGGCAGGCTGGCGTTCTTCTCCGTCAGCAGGAACACCACCTCGGTCCTGTTCTCGACGCCGTTGCCCTCCTCCCATCGGTCATTCCGCCAGACGCGGTGCGCGTTCCGGATGATGTCGTTGACGTGCGGCCGGTCACTCGTGGGGCACGCCGTGACGATAATCCTCCCGTCGAAGTCCATGATCCTGGCGTTGAACTCCCGCCAGAACAACTCCGCGTTCGGCCCCAACTCCTCGTCCGGGAAGATGACGTGAATCCTCTGCCCCTGGAACGCCGTCGCCGCGTCCTGCTCCCCACTCCGAAACCGCGCCTCGCAGCCATCCCTCATCCTGATCGTTAGGGGTATCCTCTCCGCCTTGTCGTACCACACGATCTCCCGTATCCGAGCCTCCGGCAGCAGGGGCGGCACCGTCACCATCCTCCGATTCTCCAACGGAATCCCCCGCACGCAGTCCTGCCGGATGCACGTCCTCCTCCCCGCCAACCTCCCCCCACCCATCCCTAGCTCCCCACATCCCGCGCAATTCAAGCCCCCATCCCCCTCCACCACCCCCCACTCCCGCCACGGGTTCTCCCTCAGCAGCAGACCCCCCCATATCTCCCCCACCTTCTGCCACGTCGGTGACACAAAATAGAGCACCTTCTCCTCCCCCTCCCAGTCATCCAACCGGTACGTGTTCCT
>ERZ1292632.1508-Hain-H43-01um-R2-1508-length-22328-cov-8_pt1 | contig 22328 bp, 23 predicted proteins | sample MGYA00564407_ERZ1292632 | MGnify/ENA primary metagenome ERZ1292632 (study PRJEB36523, sample SAMEA6512637) | groundwater metagenome | collected 2019-01-08 | study: AquaDiva: Metagenomics assemblies of 32 groundwater samples | reverse complement strand
AACCAGACGCCTTATGTCACAAAAACGTCCTCAGGTTGGACGTTTAAGCGGGTCGCGGTGGTTGGGCTTGGGGGTGGCATCGGGGCATTGTTAGGAAGTACAATTGGTAAAGGCACCGGCAAGACCGTTGCCACGGTCCTTGGTGGCATCGGAGGCGGAGTTTTCGCCGATACGATGTATACATCTTCTGGTTCTGGACAGCCGGCGATTGTTTACGCCGGTGGTGGAAATCCTGGTTATAGTTACTACGGCTACGACGACTATGGGGTCAGCAACCTGGCTTTAGCCGAACAGCTGGAGAAGCAAAGGAATGCTCTGCGCGCTGAGTATTACAGCGAGCAGGTAGGGAGAAGAAACACTCAATGGAATGAGTGTTTCGAAAGGCATGGATATGCCTGCAGATGAGCAGATGATAAGCCACATGAAGTGGCGGGCGGTTTGAGGATTTATTCTCAAACCGCCCTTTCTTTTTGTTTGCTTTTAATTATACTATAGGGGGTTGACATTTATTTTGGGATATGGTAGGAATATATACAGATTTAGATGTTTTTCTTTTCATTTTTTATCGTTAAAAAACGATAAGGAGGAGTTATGAGAACGTTCTTTGAAGTAAAAATGTTGTTGATTTTGTTCGCTGGGCTAGTGTTCTCGGCTCCTTCTGTGGGTGCCGAAAAAAACATGTTTGACAACGAAAGGGAGTGCAACATTGCCCGCGAGCTGATAGCTCTCGGGGACTATGATTACTATGAGCCCAAATACTTTGGCTTGAAGGGAAATAACCCAGTTGACGGTAAGAGCACTGTTGCTGCGCCAATCGAACGCGACTGGTGCTATAAGATGCTTACTGTTTCGGGCGAGAAGTGGGTTGTTCAAAAATCCGGGACTGTTCTTCTTTTCCATAAAAACGCGGACGGCACGCTTGGAGAGCCGTACGCCAGAGAAGATTGTGGTAATCCGATTTACTCGGTTGCCGAGGAAGACTCTAAGCCCGTTGCGGAGGCAACCATTCGTTGTGACTTCGGTAATGGCAGAATCGTGACTGTGCCAAAGACAGAGGACTGTTTTAAAACGGTCACTATAACACCCGAAACAACAAAGCAACATGAACCGGTGCCGGTGGGAGATCCGATTTTCATCAATCTTTCGCCTCCGCCGCCACAACCGGTGGTTGTGTATGTCCGACAAAGTCCGAGCTATAACTACGGTTATGGCTACTACCCGCGACGGCTGCATTACGGATATCGGGATTATGGGTATTCGCGAGACCGAGACCATGATGTCACTAATGTCACAATAACAAATGTTGTCAGACAGCGAGTTCCGCCAACAATATCGGCGCCTACTGGCGGATTCAACACTCGCCCAGTTACCGGTGGTTTTAATACCGGACCGGTTGCGGGCGGATTCAACACTCGCCCCTAAAGGACCTAAAGGAATAGCACAATACGCAGGAGGACCTCCAAAATCCTCCTGCACTTTTTTAAGCCATTGAGTCAAGGGCTCGATGTTTTAAAAAAGAGAACATATTGACAAATATTTTCTCTTGTGATATAACAAAAAAATCATGAAAAACATTAATCTTTCATTAAATCGTTTTGCGGTTTTAGGGCTTATTGTCTTGGGGATTTTAGTTGCGCTTTTTAGCGTAGCTCCTTTGGCTTTTGCCCAGACGGCTTCAAGTGTTACTTGCAATAGTGTGACACTTCAGGGCGATTTCACTATTAATCCGGCAGGCACGCAGGTTTACGCTTGGTTTGAATGGGGCACTTCAAATTCGCTTCCTCTTGGCAACTCTACTTCCCAGCAATCGTTTATTTCTACTGGCGCCATGCAGACATACAATGCTTACATATCAGGGCTTCAGCCGAGCACGACTTATTATTACCGCGCGATTGGTTCTGTCGGCTCTCCGGGCAACATCCTTAATTTCACGACGCTCTCCTCTTCTTCGTGTTCTGGGAACAACCAGCAACCGTCTGTTACCACAAATAACCCAACTAACATCAACCAAAATGGGGCAACCTTTAACGGTTTTGCTAATGGTAATGGACAAACAACTAACGGTTGGTTTGAATGGGGAACCAACACTTCTTTCGGCAATACCACTTCCCAGACTTTTATTGGCACCGGCTCCCAGAGCTACAGCTTTACTGTTGGCAACTTAAATCAAAACACCACTTATTACTACCGAGCCGTGGCCCAGAATGGTTCAGGCACCGTTTATGGTTCATCGCAGAGTTTTACTACATCAACGACCGGTGGTAGTACCAACCAGCCTTACATCACTACTTACTCCTCAACTGGCGTAGGCGATACTTTCGCTATTTTGAACGGGTATGTTGACCCCAACGGCAATATCACCACGCGCTGGTTTGAGTGGGGAACATCAAACGGCTATCTCGGAAGCCAGACGATAAAATTAAATCAAGGGCTTTCCGCCGGCGCTTTCAATCAAAGCATTACCGGTCTTCAGCCGAATACTGTTTATTATTTCCGCGCTGTCGGTCAAAGTTCAAGCGGCCAAGTTTATGGGAATGTTCTTACATTCACGACAACCGGATACGGCAATACTATTTACAACACCGGCGGTGGCACTAATCTTCAAGCTGTAACGCTTCTTGTGACCAATATCGGGCAGACAAGCGGACGGCTAAACGGCCTTGCCATAATTAACAATTACGGTGTTCAAGCTCCGTCAGTAAACAGCTATTTTGAGTGGGGCACAGACAGCACGCTTTATACAAGCAATACTACTCCGACACAATCAATCGGCAACGCGCCATCAATTTCATTTTTTGCCAGTTTATTTAATTTGCAGTCGAATACGCGTTATTACTACCGCGCGGTTGCGACGAACTCATATGGCACCTCCAAAGGGGACATTTTAAATTTCGTGACCGGAAGCACTGCCGTTAATTCCGTGACGACAACGAGTTCAACTGTGGTGGTAAAAAAGACAACCAATAATGTTGCGAGAAACTCCACTTCACAACCCTCTCTTATGGCGCTTGATATTGACCAAGACGGTTTGTGTTTAGTGTCAGGCAATATTATTTCCTACACGGTAAATTACAAAAATACTTCCGACCGCGCGCTCAAGGATGTCGTACTTCGCGTGCTTTTGCCACAGGAGCTTTCTTACAACAATAGCGACCGCGGAGTTTATTCTGAAAAAGACAAAACCGTAGTGCTTACGCTCGGTAATGTCGCTTCGGGGGATAGCGGCGCAATGACTGTGCGCACCGATGTTGTGCGTGGGGCTGAAATCGGCAAGACTATTGTTGTGACGGCCTATCTCGTTGATACTGACACGGTGTCCGGTGCGCAAGAAGAAGTAGTCGCTTATTCGCTTAATCGAATTTGCGAAAATCGCAACGGGCAATCCGCGCTGTCGTTTTTCGGCGGGAACGGATTTCTCCCGGACACTCTCCTTGAATGGCTCTTTCTTATTCTCGTAATTTTCGGCCTTATTGTTTTGGCGCGTAATTTTTACGGAGAAAAAGAAAAGGGAAAAACCAAGTAAATTTCCGAATTAACTAATGAAAACCCCCTTTGGCTTTTTGGGCCAAAGGGGGTTTTCTGTTGTGCTAGAATTCACTCATGATTATTCGGCACTCCAAAAGCATTCCGGAAACCAAGCGAGTGGCTAAGGAGGTTCTCTTAATGCTTTCTTCCGCGCGGAAAGAAAAAGAAGCCACCGTACTCGTTTGTTCCGGGAATTTAGGCGCCGGGAAAACGACTTTTGCTCAAGCCGTCGCCTTACATTTGGGCATCAAGGAGAGGATTACAAGCCCGACATTTGTGATTCAAAAAACATACAAATTATCCGAGAGGGCAAAGAAAAAATCGGGGTTTTCGCATTTTGTGCACATTGACGCTTACCGCCTTGACGGTGAAAAGGAATTGGAAACGCTTCATTTCAAAGAAATCGCGGAAGACCCGAAAAATTTGGTGTTGATAGAATGGGGTGAACGAGTCAAAAAAATATTACCCGCATCTTACAAAACAATTCATTTTGTTTTTATTGACGAGACAACGAGAAAAATTTCATTTAAAAAATAAAATGGCTGACAAAAAAACATTAGTTCTTCTGGATGCCCACGCGATAATACATCGCGCTTATCACGCTCTTCCGGAATTTATTTCAAGCAAGGGCGAGCCGACAGGAGCTCTCTATGGTATCGTTTCCATGCTTTTAAAGATTATTAAAGATTTGTCCCCGGATTACATTATTGCAGCTTACGATTTACCCGGTCCTACTTTCCGTCATGTTGCTTACGAAGGTTATAAAGCTTCTCGCCCTAAAGCCGAAGACGCGCTTGTGGCGCAGATTATCCGCTCAAAAGATATTTTCAAGGCTTTTGGTATACCAATTTATGAAGCACCGGGGTTTGAAGCGGATGATGTCATCGGCACTATAGTGGAACAGCTTAAAAAAGAAAAAAATATATCCGTTATTATCGCTTCTGGCGACATGGATACGCTTCAGCTTGTTGATGATGAAAAAGTGCGGGTTTATACGCTGAAAAAGGGAATTAACGACACGATTATTTATGATGAAAAGGCGGTCGTGGCGCGTTTTGGTTTTTCTCCCAAACAAATTCCTGATTACAAAGGTCTTCGCGGTGATCCCTCGGATAATATTGTAGGGATTTCCGGAATAGGAGAAAAAACAGCCACTACTCTCGTAAAAGAATTTGGCACAATTGAGGAACTTTATAAAATATTAAAAAAAGACGAGAAAAAAATAAAAGATGCCGGCATAACTCCTAGAATCGTGGAACTTTTGAAAGAAGGAGAAGAAGAAGCGCTTTTTTCAAAAACTCTTGCCGAGATACGCCCCGATGCGCCGATAAAATTTTCAATTCCTCAAAATTCTTGGAAAGAAAACGCGGATATTGAACGCGGAGAAGAACTTCTTCGGGAATTAGAGTTTAAAAGCTTAAGCGAAAGAATGAGGACAGTTTTCGGTGTATCCCCGAAAGAAAAAACAGACATTGATACCGATGAAGACAGAAAAGAAGATTCTATTATAGATGAAAATGATTTTACGAAAGCTATTATTTCACTTTGGCTTATTGATTCCGAAAAAACTAATCCATCGCTTGATGACATACTTTCTTATACTAGAGAAAAAAGCCCAGAGAAGGCATTTAATATACTTGAAGAAGAAATTAAAAAGAAAAATCTTACTGGCGTGCTTTACGAAATTGAGCTCCCCATTGTGCCGATCATTAAAAAGACAGAGTCGCGCGGTATTCTTGTCGATGTTTTCCACTTCAAAAAATTATCCGTTGAATACCACAAAAAACTATCCGCGCTTGAGAAAAAAATCTGGGAGTTGGCGGGTGAAGAATTTAATATCAATTCCCCGAAACAAATGGGAGTTATTCTTTTTGATAAAATGCATTTATTGGCAGACAAAGGCACGAGAATGAAAAAAACAGAAGGCGGGGCGCGTTCTACAAGACTTTCTGAGCTTGAAAAAATAAAAGGTGCGCATCCGATAGTTGAAGAAATACTTCATCATCGCGAATTACAAAAACTTCTTTCAACATATATAGACGCAATCCCCCCCCTTCTTGATGATAAAAATCGCCTTCACTCGCATTTCATTCAAACTGGAACCACTACCGGCCGTTTTGCTTCCACAAACCCCAATCTTCAAAATATTCCGATTAAAAGCGAGCTTGGGAGGGCGGTGAGAGATGGATTTTTGGCGGAAAAGGAGCATAAACTTTTATCTTTTGATTATTCTCAAATTGAACTTCGAGTGGCGGCTATGCTTTCCGCGGATCCATATTTAACGAGAGTATTCAATGAGGGAAAAGATGTTCACTCAGCTGTGGCCTCAAGGGTATTTCATGTGAAAGAAGATGAAATAACGGCTGAAATGCGTCGTAAAGCCAAAGTAATTAATTTCGGCATCGTTTACGGCATGGGGGTTTCCGCTCTTAAGGAAACCTTGGGTGGCACGCGCGTTGAAGCGCAAAATTTTTACGATAGTTATATGAAAGAATTTAGACGAATAGCCGAATATATGGAAGAAGTGAAAATATTTGCCAGAAAAAACGGCTATACCGAAACGCTTTTTGGCAGACGACGCCAATTTCCCGGCATAAAATCAAGCATTCCTTACATCAGGGCCATGGCGGAGCGTATGGCGACAAACGCCCCGCTTCAGGGAACAGCCGCCGATATTATCAAGATAGCCATTAAGCTTGCTGATGATGACCTTAAAAAAGAAGGATTACACAGTAAAGCTCATTTACTTCTTCAAATACATGATGAGTTAGTTTACGAGGTGGAAGAAGGAGAGATAAAGAAAGCGGAAAAAATAATAAAAAACGCCATGGAAAATGTTTTAGAACGCAGTTTTCTTAAAAAGAAAAACGCGGTGCCCCTTGCGGTGAATACGGCTTTCGGTGAAAATTGGGGGGAAGTGTAGCGCGTGTTATGCTTTTTATATGGACAATGATTTTCAAAATAAAACTAAAGATGTAAATAAAGAAGAAAGCATTTTAGGGCTTGTCGTTTATTCACCCATTATTTATTTTCTTATTTTTCTTGTCGGTTTTATAGCTCATTTTTATTACCCTATTGCTCTTCCCTGGGGAAATTACCTTTTCCCGATCGGAGTGGTGCTTATTTTTCTTGCTCCACTTCTTATTATTTGGTCGCAATTATCAATTAAAAAATTTATTGAAAACGAGCGCGCTAAAAAAAGCGAACCACTGCTCAATGTCGGCCCTTATAAATATTCCAGAAATCCGATATATCTTTCTTTGGCGCTTCTTACGCTTGGTTTTAGTTTCATTTCATCGTCGCTTCTAATGCTTGTAAGCACAATAGTTTCTTTTCTTATTGTTAATATAGTCATACTTAAACGCGAAGAAAAACTAATGCATAAAAAATACGGAGACGAATATATTTCTTACAAATCGCGCGTACGCCCATGGATTTAAAATTTTTTCTTTATACTTCTATTTAATACTAACTTTTGCTAACTATGCTCTATTTTTTTTACGGAGACGATTCCGATAAGCAAAAAGAAAAAATCAGGAAATTGATTGAATCAAAAAAAACCACCCCGCGCGAGCTAAAAACAGAAGAACTTTCCGCTGATTTTTTGGAAGAAATATCCTCGTCGCAAGGGTTATTTAACGGGAATCAAATTTTTTTACTCCGCGACTTGTTTGAATCAAAAGAACTGAAAGAAATGCTTAAAAAATGGGCTAGTTTGATGGCAGAATCCCCCAACGCGTTTATTGTAAGCGAGGTGTCCGCGACCAAAGATATTTTGAATGCCATAGAAAAGAAAGGGGCTGAACTCATAGAATGCAACCTTAAAGAAAAACCAGCGAAAAAAGACGGGGGTAATTTCGCTTTGGGGGACGCCATAGGGAGGCGCGATAGAAAGGCGTCATGGGTTCTTTACCAAGATGCGATATCAAAAGGTGCTGTTCCGGAAGAACTTCATGGAATAATTTTTTGGCAAATAAAAAATATTTTTTTGGCGAAAGACGGTGGAGTAACCGGGCTTGCGCCGTATCCGCTTATGAAAGCGAAATCATTTGAATATAAATGGAGTGATTTTGAAATAAGGCGCGCATTTTCTAAATTAATCGGAATGTATCATGACAGCCACAGGGGAATAGTTGAATTTCCAGTAGCGCTTGAAATGTTTCTCTTGGAAACAGTTTAATAAAATTAGACAAAAGAAAAAGCGTTCTTCGGAACGCTTTTTTCTTATGGAATTCAATTGCCCGTTTTGAAAGGGCGGAAGATCTTTGTGAAGCTAAAGCCTCGCGATTTTTGATACCGTCATTAAAGCGACGGAGGGCTTTCGCGAAGAACTTGTAACCACAGGCCTAATTAAAGTATATCAGTTATTTTGTGAAAATTTCAAACGGGGTGTGGATAAGGTATTTTTTATGTTTAATATAAGGGTTTTTGAGCGTTTTTTAATAGCATCATATTTAATGCTCTCGGTAGGGTATTAAATTACATACCACTCACTTTTTTTATGTCCCCCTAAATACTTCTCGATATTTTTAATATCTTCTATATCTTTTTGTCGATTGTAATTACGTTTACAGGCAATGACTTCTTCTATCTTAACAAAAGGCACATCATTTATAACAATAGCCTGTTTTACAAGTCGAGTGCGGTCGGGGAAATAATTGCCGTCCGTTGGTTTCTCTTGCACGGTGGTTACATTAGCATCGTCTTTTATAAGCATATGAAAACCATTAGCTTTCTTTTCTTGCCATCCTTCTATTTTAAGTTTTTGATACAACCCTGGAAGGGCGATGATGTCTAAATCAGCCGCTTTGCGAATTCCCCACACATCAAGAAGGGCGCTCCCAAAAACGGCATATTTACCTAGTGGTAAGTTAAACTTTTTAACTCTCTCGAATATATTCATAAAATTGATCCCTCTCGGTAGGGGTTAATTATATTGATTTAGCACCAATATCTTTTCTATATTTTATACCCTCGAAAGATACAGATTTAATCGCTTTGTATGATTTTGCCAAAGCTTCTTTAAGACTACTTGTTGTAGCAGTTACACCCAAGACACGCCCTCCACTTGTGATAACTTCATCTCCTTTGAGTTTTGTGCCAGCATGAAAAATCTTTATGTTTTTATTTTCTATGCTATTTAATCCATTGATCACTTTCCCTTTCTCATAATTTCCCGGATAACCACTTGAAATACAGACTACACAGCAGGCGGATGCTCCAGACCACTTAATTTCTTGTTTTTTGAGATTTTTATTTATACAAGCGAAAAGAATATCAACCAAGTCTGTCTCAAGAACACGCATAAAGACTTGTGTTTCTGGGTCGCCGAACCTAGCGTTAAATTCAATTACTTTAGGACCACCTTCAGTAATCATTATTCCCGGAAACAAAACACCCTTAAAAGGTCTACCCCGTTTTTTTAAAGCATTGAGTGTTGGAATAACAATTTTTTGTTCTATATCTTTCATCTGTTCACCCGTCACCCATGGTACGGGAGCTATAGCCCCCATTCCACCTGTATTTGGACCTTCATCATTATCAAAAATTCTCTTGTGGTCTTGGGCGGGTGGAAACATGATGGCGCTATCACCATCACAGAAGGCGTGGACAGATATTTCTTTTCCTTGCAGATATTCTTCTATAATCACCTCATTTCCTGCTTCACCAAAAATTTTGTCATCCATGATTTCCTCCAAGACTAACTCAGCTTCTCGAAGATTACCAGAAATAATTACGCCCTTACCAAACGCTAATCCGCTTGCTTTAATGACTAGCGGAAATGGCTTATCTTTTATGTATATTTTAGCTCTTTTAATATCAGTAAATATTTCATAACCAGCCGTAGGAATACCCTCCTCTTTCATAAACTGCTTTGCAAAGGCTTTTGACCATTCAATCTCTGCCGCTGCTTTTGTTGGTCCAAAAACAGGAATGCCTAAGTTATGAACTTTATCTGCGAGACCGTCAGCCAGATAGTTATCAGGCCCAATCACCACCAAATCTACAACATTATTTGTCAGCCAATTAACAATTTCTTTGGTTGTAGAAATATCTATATTTTCACCAACAAGAGCCGTCCCAGCATTTCCTGGAGCGATAAAAACATGTTGAACTTTTTTGGATTGCGCTATTTTCCACGCTAAAGCGTGTTCTCTACCACCGCCGCCGATAATAAGGACTTTCATTTTTTTGAAATGCAACCTTTGTTATAATCTTGACTCACTTAGAATACTGCTCTGTTAGGGCCTTTCGGTAGGAGGTCATTTTTTCTTCAAGATTCTCTTTTTGAATTCTGATGAGGACATTATTGTTGTTGTGTTTTCTATCCTATCAATATAGGTTATCCCGTTTAGATGGTCTATCTCATGCTGAAAAATCCGTGCCCACAGCCCAGTCGCTTTCTCTTTTACTTTTTCTCCTTTCTCGTTGTAATATTGAACTACAATTTCTTTTTTTCTTGGCACTTTGCCACACACTCCCACAAGGCTTAAGCACCCCTCCCAGCCATTAATTTTTCCCCCTGAATATTTTTTAATTTTAGGATTCACAATGACAATTGGTCCTCGGCGTTTCAGTTTGGGGCGTGTGGGGGTAGGACGTGTCTCTATTACTGCCATTTGTAGTGATTGTCCAACCTGAGGAGCAGCAATACCAACACCATTAGTACGGCGCATCGTATAAAGCATCTTTTTAATTAAATTTTTGGCTTTTTGGGTGTTAAGGAACCCTAATGAAACAGTTCTCGCTTTAGAGCGCAGAATGGGATTACCAAATTGTGTACGAGGTAGAATTTTCATGATTTATTGACTAATTTGAAATATTGCTCTCTTGAGCCCTCTCGGTAGGTCTCACAATTTTTTGTCGTCACAAGTATTTTCCCTGACGGGAAAATCTCGCGACCCCGGCTCGCGGTTTTTGCCTTGAGCATGCTCAAACAAAAACATCGCTACGCCTCGGTCAAGCTAGAAATTTCCAGCAGAGGAAATTTCTTTAACGCTTGTCCGCCCAGCAGCACCGTGAATACACTATCGGTCACAAATAATTTACTCGTCGTCACTCGCAAATTTTCGCGACCCCGGCTCGGCATCAAAATCTGCTGATTTTGATAAGCCTATGCCTTTCGATTCCTGACGCGAGTGAAGCAATTCACTCGCTCTGGGCGAACTCTCGTTCCGTTTCACTTCACTCAAGTCCGCCCAGCAGGAATCGAACCTGCGACCGTTTGCTTAAAAGGCAACTGCTCTACCGACTGAGCTATGGGCGGATATATTCAACTTTCGATTTACCAAAACAGCTATTGGCGGTTGTACTAAACTTTCGATTTACCAAAACAGCTATGGGCGGCTAAAACTTCGCCTTGCGAAGTTCGCCCGACCAAAACTAACGTCTTGGTTTAGGGATTCTAATGGTGCTAGAATGTCAAAATCATACCCATAAAATCGTAAAATGTCTAGAAATAATAATGAAATAGCGCTTATACTCGACAACATTAGAAGCGTTTACAATGTTGGCGCGATTTTTCGTACAGCCGACACGATTGGTGTTTCCAAAATTTATTTATGCGGTTATACACCCGGACCATTAGACAGATTTGGCAGAGCGCGTTCGGATTTTAAAAAATCCGCTCTTGGCGCCGAAAAGACAGTTTCGTGCGAGAGCTTTTTAAACACAGAAGACACAATTAAAGAATTAAAAAAAGAGAAATTTTTTATTATTGCTGTTGAACAAGATAAGCGTGCAGTTGATTATAAAAAAATTTCCCCTAAGGAAAAAACTGCGCTTGTGGTCGGTAATGAAGTAGGGGGACTTTCTGAAGCCATACTTAGTCTGTGCAATGAAATTGCCGAAATCCCCATAAGAGGAAAGCTTGCCCGGAATCGTCAGTCGGACGATGTTGGGAAAGAGTCCCTGAATGTGTCTGTGGCCCTTGGGATTGTCCTTTTTAGAATTTTTGACCGTTAACGATAAGTTTCTTTTTTTAAGATATCTGACGGCTTACCGTAACTTTCCCCAGTATCAAGTGGCTGGACCTTTTTTATAAATACACCACTATTCCATGTTGATGCTCGCTCTGGCCCACCAGTGAAATACCAAACAAACCAAAGTATTGTCATTATAAAAAGAAATCCTAAAATATCTCTCATCCCATTAGAGGCAGGTCGCGTTCATAGAGACCAACGCGTGATTATTATTAAAAAATTGTTCCATAGCTGTCATATGATATTTATTATACAAAATTTACTCGACCGTGGCCTCTAACGTGACTAGTATAATTTTTGGTGAATGGAGCAGAAATGCGCGCTTCTGCCTCCTATTTTCTTTTTTATTATAACACCAAAACAGCCACGCTTGGCGCAACGGCTTCCTGTTTTTTGATAAGCATTGTGTTTTTCCTGGAACTTTCCGCGCTCGCCGTTAATGTTTCTGTAGTCAGACATGGAGTCTCCGCCGAAATCAATTCCTTTTTTTAAAACTTTTTTCATGGCGGAAAAAAGTTTTGCTATTCCATTTATTTTGATTTTTGAAACCTTTGTTTCCGGGTGAATTCCAGCCAAGAAAAGCATTTCATCGGAATAAATATTACCGATGCCGGAAATTATTACTTGATCCATTAAAACTGTTTTTATTTTTCCGTTTGGTTTTTTTAGTAATCTTTCAGAAAATTTTTTGAGTGTGAATTTTTTTTCCAGCGGTTCAGGTCCTAAATGAGAAAGATGTGGTGAATGGGGGAGTGCGCTTGTTTTTTCAAGCGCCAGTTTGCCGAATTTTCGCATATCTGAAAACGCCAGATGTTTCCCATTTGAAAGTGTAAAAACAAAATGAATAAAACGATTAAAGGGGTCGTTAAGGGGGCTTTTTTTATCCGCCGGCACCCACCGCAGATTATTTGTTTTTTTACTATTTTTTCTTATTCCAATGTTCTCAAGAACATTGGAATAAGGAATTTGATTGTATTTTCCATAAAGAAGATGGCCAGTCATTTTCATGTGAATTAAAATTGTTTTCCCGCCCGATATATTAATGAGAATATTTTTAGCGCGTCTTTTTACCGCTGATATTTTTTCGCCAATGATTTCGTGTTTAAATTTTTGAAAAGAATTTCCCTTGACTGTTTTTGGCCAATCGGTCCAAACATCTTTTATTTTAAGATTAGGTAATACTTTTTGAAGACCATTAACGGTCGTTTGTACTTCAGGAAGTTCTGGCATGGTGCTACTACTATAACAAAAACCTTGTATTATATGTGTATATGAAGAGATTCCTTTACGGCTCAATTCTGATCGTCTTTTTAGCGGAAGCCGCCCTTTTTTTGTCCCACGGGGCTTCAATAGAGAAGTTTAAAAACATGGTGGCCTCGGTTTTTTTCTCGGACAGCATTACCGCTGCCGATTTGCACAATAAATATAGCCTTTCAAAAAATGGCGGGCCGAAAATAAAAATTCTTATCGTTCCCGGGCACGAAAAAAACGATGGCGGGACGGAGTTTATGGGCATACGCGAAGCGGAACTTAACGTTTTAGCGGGTGAGGAATTAGCTTTGCTTTTTAGGCAAGGCGGCGAGTTTGAGGTTGTTTTGTCACGTGGAAAAGATGATAGCAACCAAACTATTGAAAAATATTTGAGAGAGAACAGGGGAGCGATAGAAAGTTATATAAAAGCAAAAGTTGGCATCATGAATAGCTTGGTGGAAGGAGGGGGGGTTAGCAAAACCGTTGGCGTTATTCACAACAGGGCGGTTTCCGAAATGGTGCTGAAGCTTTACGGAATAAATAAATGGGCCAATGAAAACGGGATAGACATAGTTTTGCACATACATTTCAACGATTATTTCCGAGAATATTCCGGCGTGTCCGGCGAATATTCCGGATTTGCTGTGTATGTTCCGGAAAAGCAGTACTCAAACTCTAAAGCAAGTATTGCCCTAGCTCAGCCGATTTTACAACAGCTTTCCAGATTCTACCCAATAAGCAATTTGCCGAAAGAAGACAGGGGAATAGTTGAAGATCAAAAACTTATAGCCGTCGGAGCCTATAATACGCTTGACACCGCGGGGATTTTAATTGAGTATGGCTATATTTACGAACCGCAATTTGTCAAGAAGGCGATAAGAGAAAAAATGATAAAAGATTTGGCGTTTCAAACATATCTTGGCCTTGAGCGATTTTTTGGGGTGATGGATGGCCCCCGCTCGCGCGGGACGTCTTTCTTGCCGCATACATGGAATAACCCAATGGAGGAAGGAACGGAAGGGAGCCTTGATGTTTTGTCGCTTCAGGCAGCCTTAGTAGCGGAAGGATTATACCCGCCAGCTGGATTTGATTTTCATGATTGCCCTCTGACTGGTAATTTTAAAAATTGCACCGCCCTTTCAGTGAAAAAATTCAAAGAGAAATATGGCCTGTCGAGGGGCAGCTTTATAAGGACAGAAACAATTAAAAAACTAAACGAACTATTTTCCCAGTAAATTTTGCAATTCTTCCCGCACCACCTTTCTATCATCCCACGGGATTTTGGCGCCATTTGCTCCCATGATATAAGGGTCTGTGCCTTTGCCGGTAATAAGAACAACATCGCCCTGGCCGGCAACAGACAATCCCTCTTTTATCGCTTCTCGCCGGTCTATTATTATTTTTACTTTCTTGTTTTTAATTCCGCTTTTCACTTCTTCTGCTATTTGCATCGGGTCCTCGTCGTACGGGTCGTCATTAGTGAGAATTATTTCATCGCAATATTTACGGGCGATTTGTCCCATAACGGGGCGTTTCCATTTATCTCTGCCTCCACCGGTTGCGCCGAAAATGCAAATTTTTCTTTTTCCTTCAAAAATTTTATAAACTTTTTCCATTGAATCGGCTGTGTGAGCATAATCAACAACAACCTCAAACGGTTGTCCTAGAGAAACTTTTTCTAACCGGCCTTCTATTACGCTCGCCATAGCAATGCCTTCTTTAATTTTATTTTCCGAAATTCCCACTGCTTCCGCGAGCGTTGCTGCGGCTAGAATGTTTTCCACATTAATGTCTCCGCGAAGCGGGCTTGTTAGGTCAATATTTCCGAAATGAATTAAAATACCAGATTCATTTTCAGAATAGGCGGTTTTTTGGCGGGAAAAAGAAAGTTTTTTTTCAATTTCAATTCTCATAAAATCCCGCCCGTGCTCATCATCGGCGTTTGAAACTATAATGCGCGGGTGCTTTGAAGAAATAGCAAGTTCGCGCGCGATAGAGAGCTTCGCTTCTTTGTATTTTTCAAATGATCCGTGCGATTCAATATGTTCCGGTGTTAAATTAGTAACGACAAGCGCATTCATTTCGGTGTAACGATGCCGGTGCTGGCGCGACCCCTCTGAAGTCATTTCAATAACTGCGTGCGTACACCCCGCTTTTACCGCTTTATGCAAAAATTTCTGCACAAAAAATCTTCCCGGCATAGTCATTTTATATAGATTACGTTCGCTTTTTCCTCCGATTTTAAAATGTATAGTGCTTAAAAGTGCCGTTTTATATCCAGCCGATTCAAAGATTAAAGAAATGAGCTCGGCGGTACTTGATTTGCCTTTTGTTCCAGTAATTCCTACTACAAAAAGTTTTTGCGCTGGAAATCCGTAAAAAAAAGCACCCAATATCGCCAAAAGATAATGATAAAACGGTTGGAAAAATTGGTACAACTGCTTTGGGATAAAAAACCTGATTGTTCGCAAAATTCGTTCAATCATTTTTTTCTCTATTCTAATGTTCTTAAGAACATTAGAATAGAATTACCTAGGGGTGTAATTTTATGGCAGACCGCAGGACCGTCATTTCGTTTCATCACAAGACCTGAAATAGCTAAACGTCTTATGTGTTCTGATGCGGTTTTAAAATTAATTTTAAGTTCTTCCGCTATATCCATTACTGAAAGTTCCGGTGTTTTCTTTACAAGTTCAAGAATCTCGATTCTTCTGTGATTAGAAAAACTTCTCACTATTCTTTCAATTTTTCGGTAATTTTTCATTTATGTATATTATATATTATACCGCATTTCTCTATTCCAATGTTCTTGAGAACATTGGAATAGAGAAATGCGGTGTTTTTTATTTATTTCCGTTACCCAATATCTTTAGCGCTTCTTTAACGCGCGAGCTAGTGGTTGCTCCGACATTTCCGACTTTCTTGAGTGCTTCGCGCGCTTCTGCTTGTGAATAGCCGAGCGATTTGAGCGCTTCCACCGCATCGGATTCTTCGCGCAAGGCGCCACTTTCCATTTTTCCTTCACCGCCCAATTTATCTTTCAATTCAAGCACTATTTTTTCTGCGGTTTTTTTACCAATGCCGGAAACTTTGATGAGATAAGAAGTGTCCTCGGATGATATTGCTTTTTTTAATGTTTCCACGCCGGCTAAGCCCATTATTTGAATTGCCGACTTAGGGCCGATACCTGAAACAGAGATAAGCATTTCAAAAAGATCAAGTTCCGCTTGTAGCATAAAACCATAAAGATCAAGCGCGTTTTCGCGTACAGCGAGATGAGTGAGAAACGCCACAGCACCTTTTTCTTTACGGAGCGCGTGAAGAGTATCTCCGGTAACGGTTATTTTATAGCCCACCCCGCCGACATTTAAAATTATGTAGCGGTCGCCCACAAAAGAGAGAATTCCTTCTAGTCGTGCAATCATAAAACTATAATAGCCCAATTTGCCTTTTTTATAAACACTTGGTAGTATTTCTCCGTTGGATTGATTAGTGTTTTTCTAAAATCCAACAATCTATCAACTATCGACCAATAACTAAAAAATAATCCAAATGGCCATTACTTCATCCGCAAAGCGCGCCATTAGAGTTTCGGCGCGCAAAAAAGTTTTCAATGACCGTCGTAATAAAACGATGAAAGACACTGTTAAAGAAGTGCGCCAGCTTATTGTGGCAAAAAAAGGCAAAGAAGCGGAAAAACTTCTCTCGTCTGCTTATAAAGCAATTGATAAAGCTACGAAGCGCGGAGTTATAAAAAAGAACACCGCGGCTCGGAAAAAATCCCGCTTGGCAAAAGCGATTAAGAAAGTAAGTTAAAAAACCCGCCGACCGGCGGGTTTTTAAAAAAGTCATTTTCGAGTACTATATCAATAAACACCTGAACAATATTGTTCAGATAGACGCCCTCGTCGTTCAATGGATAGGACATAAGATTGCGGATCTTAAAATAAAGGTTCGATTCCTTTCGAGGGCATAAATAAATAGCGAAGCATTTTTGTTTATGCCCAAGAGAAAAACAACTGCTTGTTTTTCGTGTAGGAATCGAAAAGGTTGAGTATGTCGTAACAAGTCCGTAGGACGAAGTGAGACACGAAACCTGCACAGCGTCTGTAAGACGAGATTCCTTTCGAGGGCATTTGAACGGAATTATTTACGGCAATTTGTATTTTAAAAAACTACATTCCCAAATGCTCCATGATTTGGTGCGCTAAAGGTTCTTTATGATGTTCCTCTGGCAAAATTTCCCGCAGAGAGTTCGCGATTGTTTCAATGTCGTCTTGATGCATCGGTATTATAAAAAGCGGACGCCACCAAGCGCGTTCTTCAAATATAAGTTTATCTCTATCAATTGAAAAAGAATCTATTTTTGTATAAGGAATTATTCTGTCGTTAACCAAAATATTTTTATCCGTCAAGTGCACAGAAAGTATCTCGGGGGTTTTTTTAGCATAAATGCCAATCGTGAATCCGGCGATAACAACCAAAACTGAAAAAAGATAATTTCCATAAATAGCGCTTGCTATGGCAACTGATATGGCAATTATACCAAGCGCCCAAAACCACCCCTCCTCATTTTCATGGTGTTCGTGCTCAAGTATTTCCCAGGTGAGTTCTTTCATATCCATTTAATTGTACACCGCCCTGGTGTAAACAAAAAACAAAAACGGAGGAGGTGAGATTCGAACTCACGAGACCTTTCGGTCTAGCGGTTTTCAAGACCGCCGCACTAGGCCTCTATGCGACTCCTCCTTAAATAACTATTTATTATATAGTGCAATAATAGCGAGAACTTGGCGCGCGCGCAATTTGCCAACAAGGGTCATGGTCGCTATGCTAAGACTATGAGGGGAAATATTGTTCATGCTAGCGCGGGCGAGCTCTCGTACGAAATACGGGAGATTGTTGATTTTGGACTGGAACTTGAGAGAGAGGGGATTAAATTAGTTTGGGAAAATATCGGCGACCCCGTTGCCAAAGGAGAAACCATTCCCGATTGGATAAAAGAAATAATCATGGAAGCTATTAAAGAAAACAGTACATTCGCTTATTCTCCGACAAAGGGACTTTTAGAAACTAGAAAATTTCTTTCGACTCTCCGCACAAAAGAAGGCGGAGAAAAATTAGAAGCCGATGATATTTTATTTTTTAACGGACTGGGAGATGCCGTCTCCAAGGTTTATACATATTTAAATAAAAATGCCCGTGTTTTAGGTCCATCGCCGGCGTACCCGACTCATTCTTCGGCTGAAGCGGCGCACGCCGAATCGCATCATTTAACTTACCAACTAAATCCATATCGCAATTGGCTTCCTGACATAGAAGATTTAAGAAATAAAATTCGTTACAACGAAGCTATTTCCGGGATTCTTATTATAAATCCCGATAATCCAACAGGAATGATTTATCCGGAGCGCGTACTTAAAGAAATTGTTTCTATAGCGAAAGAGTTTGATTTATTTTTAATTTCGGATGAAATTTATTCAAATATTTACTATGGGCCGGAAAAATTTGTGTCGCTGTCGCAAGTTTTGGACGGAGTGCCGGCTATTGTGATGAAGGGGCTTTCTAAGGAAATACCATGGCCGGGCGCGCGTTGCGGATGGATTGAGGTTTACAACAAAGATAAAGACGAGTCGTTTGCGAGATATATTAAAACAATCAATGATGCGAAAATGCTTGAGGTGTGCGCCACGACACTTCCCCAAAAAGTATTACCTAAAATTTTTTCTGATCCAAGATATGAAGAGCATTTGAAAAATAGGCGTGATGCCTATAAAGAACGCGCGGAGACCGCATGTAAAATCCTGGGAGAAATAAAAGGAATTTCTGTAGTCAAGCCGTCCGGTGCTTTTTATTTAACTGTAGTATTTGACCAAGACGCAATTTCCGGAGATAAAACCATTCCCATAAAAAGCGAAAAAATAAAAAGCTTGATTGAAAAGAAAGTTGCCACATTGAAGGAAGGGGAGCTAGATAAAAGATTTGTTTACTATTTAATGGGGGGCGCGCATATTTGCGTCGTTCCTCTTTCCGGTTTTAACACTAATCTTTATGGATTTCGCATGACTTTGCTTGAGGAAAATAAAGAGAAGTTTGAAAAAATTCTTAAAGATTTAGGGGAAGCGATTGAAAAATATCTATCATCTTAATCATGATACTATCTCTAACAGGATGAAATGTTTTGGAATTGATTATGGGACAAAAAGAATCGGTATCGCTGTTTCAAACGAAGCGGGGACAGTTGCTTTTCCTCGCCTGATTCTTGAAAATAATAGAGATGCTGTTTGGAAAATTATTGAACTTATAAAAAAAGAAAATGCAGGGCGCATTGTGATAGGAAAATCTCTTGATGGGGATGGTAAGGAAAATAAATTAATGTCAGACATAAAAGAATTTATCGGTTTTCTTGAATTGGGGATAAATCTTCCCATTTTTCTTGAAAAAGAATATTTTACTTCAATAGAGGCGCGCCGTTTTCAGGGTGGTAGTAAAGTTGACGATAGCGCGGCGGCTATAATACTCCAGCGCTATTTGGATAAACAAAAATTACTAAAAACTAAATGACTAAGCCCGAGATTATCATAGACGATTTTAGAAAACTAAATATTTCGTATGGACCCGATACTTTCGGCAAAGCCAGTTTCGGATGCCGACGAGCTTTTAAAACTCGTTATTGATTTAGGGCGAACGGTTCGGGAATAAGATAGCAACATAGAAAAGGCCTATTTTCGCTGTATAATATATATACACAATGAAACAAGGTCTTTTTCATTCGTTTTTTCCCACGCCGAGGTTTTTGCAAATGCCGTCAGTCGGTCTTGATATTTCTGACAAATCAATCCGTTTTCTTGGTTTTATTAAGAAGAAGGACGGGTTTATACTCGGCAATTATGCCGAGAAAAAAATAAACCCCGGCATTGTTGAAACCGGCAAGATAAAAGACGAGCGAAAAATAAAAGAGGTGCTTGTCGCACTTAAGAATGAACACAAGCTTGATTTCGTTCGCGTGGCTCTTCCCGAGGAACAGGCGTATCTCTTCTCAATGAATGTGCCCTTGGTAAAAAAACGACAATTAAGAGAAAGTATTTTGTTCCAACTCGAGGAGCATGTGCCCATCAAAGCCGTTGATGCGGTGTTTGATTATGAAATCATAAAAGAACGAGCCGATAGCTTTGTGGTTCAAGTGTCGGTAATACCAATTCAAGTAGTGGAAAGCTATGCTCGTATTTTTACGGAAAGCGGGCTTACGCCGGTTTCTTTTGAGGTTGAGGCGCAAGCAATCGCTCGGGCGGTCATCCGTCGTAAAGACCAAGGGACTTATATGATAATTGATTTCGGCCAAACCAGAACCGGCATTTCAATCGCGTCAGAAGGATCTGTGCTTTTTACTTCAACTATCGATGTCGGCGGTGCGATGCTTACAGACGCTATCGCCAAAGAATTCGGGGTCGATGCGCGCGAAGCGGAAAAAATGAAGCGCGAAAAAGGACTTGGCCAAGAAAAAGAAAATAAAAAAATATTTTCAACCATAATAAGCACAGTCGCGATATTCCGAGATGAAATAAACAAACATTTCATCTTCTGGCATACCCGCAAAGAAATAGACCAGTATATTCATCAACCCATCGAAAAACTTATTTTGTGCGGAGGAGATTCTAATCTTCACGGACTCGTCGATTATCTAACCAAGAGTCTAAGAATGAAAGTCGAATTGGCCGATGTATGGGGGGATGTTTCGATTCCTCCTCGATATGTTCCCGAAATCGCTTTCAGAGATTCACTTACTTACGCCACAGCCATCGGGCTTGCTCTGGCGGATCAAAACTATGATTAATCTTCTTCCCGACGAATACAAGAAGCAGATAAGGAAGGAATACCGAAGGCGGATATTGATAGTCGCGCTCATATTTACTTTTTTAACCGAGATTGTTTCTGTGATACTTCTCGTGCCATCGTATTTTATTTCAAATACTAAATATTATTCAGTTGAAAGCCATTTACCGAAAGATGTTTTGGCCGACAAAACAGAATCTCTTAAGACGAGCGATATTATTAAAAAAATAAACGATAAAATAGATCTTTTAAGAATTTCTTCAGCAGGCAAGGCACAAATTAATAAGCTTATTAATTCTATTGTAGTGGAAAAATACAGCACGATTGCCATTAGGAGCATCAGCTATGAAATGCGCGGCGATACGGCCAAAATTGATGTTTTAGGAGTTGCAAGAAGCCGGGAATCTCTCCTTGGGTTTGTAGATCGTTTGAAGAAAGATAAGTATTTTGCCGAAGTCTATTCTCCCGTCTCGAATCTGGTAAAAGATAAGGATATTGATTTCTCTATACAAATCGCGATAATGCCATAATTCATGACCTTACAACCACACCGACATACCAATAAAATAATTACACTTACACTTATTATATTAGCGCTGGCTTCACTTTACGCATTTATTTTTTACATAATTAAGAGCAAAATCGAGAAGACTTTTCTTCTTGAACAAAAATACCTTCTCGCCATAAGAAAAGAAAAAATTGCGTTGTCGGAAGAGGAAATACTAAGGGAGACTATGGAAAAAAGGAAAGAGCTTGATAAGTATTTTATCAATCAAAGGAATATTGTTGTTTTTATCGAGCGCTTGGAATCCCTCGGCGCTATTTCCGGAAGCGATGTTTCCCTTAATTCTGTTGATATAGATAAATCACGCAATAATATACTTAAGGCGAGTCTCTCTGTTTCCGGCGGATTTGATAAATTGTTTCATTTTCTGTCGTTACTTGAGACTCTCCCGCTTGAGATTAGCATCAAACAACTTTCCCTGGGGGTTGCCGCGCCGACAAGCGTTTTAATTAAAGATAAAAAAAATAAAAGCGAATGGGACATGAATATAAGTATGGAGCTTGTTAATTTCATTTCGACGGGCGAGGAGCAAAATAAATGAGCACTCTAATTCATTTTGTCAGAGCGACATCGAAATATTGTACCCAGTTATATTTCAGAAAAATAAAAATAACATGACACCAACACAATTCATAAAAAATCTGTTCATAAAAATAAAAGCTTCATTTGATAAGGATCCGGGGAAAATTGCAGTGCATCCTGATGGGGTATGGCTTTTTATACTTGGCATCTTTCTTATCATAAACCTAATCATCGCCTTTCTTAATTTTTATTTCTTTAGGGGAATAAGCAGGAATGATATTTTTACCGTGGCAAGCGGAAAAGTGGAATCTTTGAATACAATAAGCAGAGAAAAATTAAATCAAGCGCTTGAATACCTGCGCGGGAAAGATGAAAAATTTGAATATCTTAAAACCCATAAACCTGTAATTATTGATCCGTCAAAATAAAAAAATATAATTTGTAACATTTAATTCTTACAAAAAATACCTTAAACAACCTTTCTTTGTCACTAGTTATTTGTTATATGTTACATATTGATAGTTAATTTGCCCCTGTAGTTCAATGGATAGAACTGCGGACTTCTAAGCCGTCGATGTAGGTTCGATTCCTACCAGGGGCACAATTCATAACTTGGTCGGAAAATTCCCCCGCGCGCTTGCGCGCGGTGA
>ERZ1292632.1506-Hain-H43-01um-R2-1506-length-22343-cov-8_pt1 | contig 22343 bp, 23 predicted proteins | sample MGYA00564407_ERZ1292632 | MGnify/ENA primary metagenome ERZ1292632 (study PRJEB36523, sample SAMEA6512637) | groundwater metagenome | collected 2019-01-08 | study: AquaDiva: Metagenomics assemblies of 32 groundwater samples | reverse complement strand
ACTGAACACGAAGGGAGCCCCTTAAACTGCGGCCCCATCCAGCGCGTGAAAATCCAGAAATAACGGAATCCCGTTGAAATCCGCATAGTTACGGTGTGACAAAATGTCAAAGTCATCTCGCGGAATAAGATTGACGAGCATGCCGGGGGCGGGTATGTGTTGGATATGGCGACGCCGTATGCAGGACCGAGAAAAAAGGCGCGTCGAGAGGAGTGCCTCGGCTACGAAATCCGCGGTTGGTGGGCGGAGGAGAAGGCGGACGGGTGTTATGTCGAACTCCGCGTGGGGTTCGACGGTCGTTACACGCGGATCGTCGATCTCGTATACCGATCGGGCGCCACCGTCGGGCGAGCGGCGGGGTGCGACCTTCTCGGGCAGTGCGTGAACCTAGCCGCCGGGACGGTGATCGCGGGCGAGCTGATGGTGCGCACGCCGGCGGCGGCGCGGTGGCAGGCGGAACACGGGGGCGTGACGGGGATGGTGGCGTTTGATTTGTTGGCTGAGGGCGAGCACCACGCGAAAGAGGCGGCGCGGGCGGCGTGGCCGTGCGCGACGATGGAGCGATGGCCGGCGCGCGACTGGACCACTGCGCCGATGGTGTGGCGCCGTGCGCGGCTCGAGCAGCTCGTCGGGGATCTCGACGGCCCGGCGGCGCGCAAGATCCACTTGGTCGAGCAGCGGCGGTTCAACCTGCGCCCGTTCTTCGATGAGGTCGTGGATCGTGGGGGCGAGGGATTGGTACTGAAGGATCCAGGGGCGCCAGTGGGCGAGGGGATGTGCAAGCTGAAGCGTCACGACACGATCGATGCTCGCGTGGTGCAGCGGATCCCCGGGGAGGGAGTAGTCACCCTGGACTGGGGCGGGCGGCAGTTCACGGTGTCCTCGCCGAGCTTCACGACTCACACCGGGGACGTTGTAGAGGTGGCGCACATGGGGTTTTACGACGCCGAGACCTGGACCCCACGGCACGCGCGAATCGTCGGTATCCGCGAAGACCTCATGCTTCAGTAATCGCGCAGTTACCTGCTAATCACTGATTAGTTTTATAGGGGTAAGGGGACCGCAAGGATCGGACCTTTATGCAGTGGAGCTGGGCTCCATTCGCCGGTTCGACCCCGGCGGCTGCGCCCAAAGGCCTTCGCGTGCTTCGGCAGCGAAGCGCCAGGGTGCCATCGCGCACCCACCCTACAAGGAGCGAGAATGCCAGACGCCGACGTCGCGAATGTGCCGGTCAAGCCGGTCAAGCCGGTCAAGCCGGCCGTAAACTGGGTGGCGAGCCCCATCGACCCGGCGCCGCTCGCCGAGGTCCCGGTTGTCTGCTCTACGGCCATGGGCCTCGAGCCCGTGCCGGCCGTCATCGACGAGCCCGCGCCGCCAGCTAATGCCGGCAAGGGGCTGGAGGTCGAGGGCGTCGGCGGACACCGGTTCCCTCTCGCCGGCCGTGAGGTGACGTACATCGCCAACGTCGGCGATCCGGTGACGCCCGGGACCATCTGTCCCGCGGTCGTGCAGCACACCCACAACTGGCAGTGCGTTGATTTGGTGGCCGTCGCGCCGAAGGGCGCGCATGTGTCGCGGTGGTACGTTTCATCGGCGGTCCTCGGAGGTTCGCGCGTGCCTCTCGGCACACCCGGATCCTGGACCTGGTAGACCTCTTCCCCTCGTAGTTCGCGACGCCGGCAATCCGCCGGAGCAAAGGCAACATGGAACGAATCTTTGCGCGCGTGGAGCGGCGCACGGCTGCGCTCGCTCACGCGGCGGACGGCTTGGGCGACGCGATAGCAGTGGGCGGTGACATCACCGCGGCGTTGATTGCATTCCGCACGGCGCACGTTGCGGTGGAACGCGCGGCCAAGCGAGCCGAGGGGATGGACTTCCCCGCAGGCGTCGAGGCTCTCGAGCGGTGGATGCGCGTGCGTGTGGACTTGGAGCGCGTGCGGCAAGCCGAGATCTTGGCTTACCGCTGGCTTTGCGAGCATCCCGGATCGTTCGAGACCTGGATGCCTCCCGGGTGGGACCCGGGGCGTGACGTTCTCGTGCTGGTAGGTACGGAGGTGGAAACCCCTCTCGCCGAGCTGAAGGCGCGAGGTCAGAAACGAATCGTCGTCGTTGACGAGTGCGCCGAGGGTGCTCAGGCAGTAGCGGGCGTTCTTGCCACACCGCGGCGGGAAGCGAGCGCGGAGCAGGTCGGCGACAAGTCGATTGTCCGGTGTCGCACGGCGAACGAAGCAAAGCAGGCCGTGGCGTCGTTCGAGGGCACGTTGCCGGCGTACGGGATCACGAAGAACGCGGGCGGCAGCAAGGAACTTGAAGATGAGGTGGCGCTGGCGGTGCAGGATGCGGCTGAGTGCTGTCAATCGAGCCTGAACACGGTCGAGGCGTTCGGGGAGATCTGGGCGAGGCAGGGGATCGCGAACCTTCCGAACCTGGCGAAGTGGCCGCCGGTTCACGTCATCGACCGATCGCGGTTCGTCCAGCGCCCGTTGTTCGTGGTCGGGGCGGGTCCATCGCTCACGAAGAACGCCCACCTTCTGCGGGAGGTCAAGGGCAAGGCCGTGATCGTGGCGGTGTCGCACGCATTGAAGGCGCTCGAGGCCGCGGGCGTGACGCCGGACATCGTGATGGCGCTCGATGCGGAGGACCTGCGATATCACTTCGACGGGTGTGCCGCTGGGAAGATTGAGGCGATCTTCGCCTCCTCGACGATTCACCCTGGGCTGTTCGACATACCGGCTCGCCGGTTCTTTACGTTTGCCGGGTCCGAGTCGATGGATCCATTCCTGTTCAATCGCCTAGCGCCGCAGCCGCCGGTCATCATCACGGGCGGATCGGTGGGCACCTCGGCGGTGGGGCTCGCGGCGATGTGGGGCTGCGATCCTGTCGTGCTCGTCGGGATGGACCTTGCGTTTACCGGAGGGCGCTACTACGCCTCGACGAGCTGCGACGGCGAAACGAAGGTCGCGGTCAATGGGACGACGTTCCAGATGCAGGGCTTCTCGCCCGGCTACTCGGCTATGGAGAGCGTGGTCGCGATGAGGGGCGAGCCGCGCAACGAGCCTTTGCTTGAAGCGCCCGGGTACTACGGCGGGACCGTCCAGACGAGCACGATGTTCCATGTGTTCCGTCGCTGGCTGGAGTCGATGGGGCGCAGCGGCAAGGGGAAGCGGCAGTTATTCAACTGCACAGAGGGTGGTGCCCTGGTCGAGAATTGGGAGTCAATGCCGCTGGCCGAGATGATCGCGAAGCACGTTCCGGACGTGCAGCTCGACATCGGCGCCGCGTTCGACGCGGGGCTGGCCATCACGAATGCTGACGCGCGTCGGAAGGCGGTAGCCGAATCGATCGCGCTGGCTATCCCGGCGCTCGAAGCGGCCGGCGCGGCGGCGCGGGAATGTCTCGGGATCCTCGCGCAGCCTAGAACGGATGAGACCTCGACGGCGCTCAACGCGGCCGAGGTTCGCCTGTCGGAGGCTATGCACAGGGTGCCGTGGGTCACCACGATCAATCAGATCAACATGCGTCGGTCGGAGGAAATCCTCGACGACGCGGAAGACATAGAAGACGCCATCGAAGCAGCTCGGCTGGCCTACTCGGTTTCGGATGAGGCTGAGAGGTTGCTGTTACCGATCTTGAAGGCGAGCGCGGACGCGCTCCGGGAGTGGGCATGAGTCCCTTCGGATCGATGTGTTTCGAGGCGGTCGCGCGGCAGATCGCGGCTGTGGAGCATCTGATCGCGCAGCACCTCCAGGAGGAATCATCCAACCAGGAGCGTGTGTGGCCGCTGCTCGTTCGTTATCGCGAGGAGCTAGCCAGAATCAGCAACCGACAATTTCTAAGACAGGAGTGATCCATGCCCAGGTATCTACATGTGACCCTCAACGGGGGTCTGAGTCAGTCGGCCTCTGGCGGTACGGCCAAGACCGGGTTCGAGGATTGGTCGAACTTCACCGCGTGCCTGGTGAACAACGGCACCGGCTCGACGCCGAGCTACATCACACAGCTCCATGCGTCGCTTGACGGAACGAACTATGTGCGCGTCGGCAGCGCTGCCATGGTGAGCACGTCAACTTGCGTGCTGTTCACGGTGGACGCGATTCTGCTCCGCGCGAAGTCGTTCAAGGTGGTCAATAGTGAGTTCGCATCCGGTACGCCGATGGTAGTTCTCACCGGCTCCGTGGGCGACTAACCCTTCTGAGGGAAAGGAGCCTTCATGCCCAAGTTTCACAGCATCACGCTAAACGGCGCCAGCGCTTCGGCCGGCAGCGGTACGGCCAAGACCGGGTTTGAGGATTGGTCGAACTTCACCGCGTTCCTGATCAACAGCGGGTCGGCGAGTTCACCGAGCTACACGGTGTCCCTGTTTGCGACCTACGACGGGACGTACTACGCCAGCGTCGGGGACGCGACCATGGCCGCAACCTCGACGTGCGTCATTCTCACGGTGGACGCACTACTCCTACGCGCGAAGGCCTTCAAGGTGGTCATGAGCGACTTTCAGCAGGGATCCCCGCAAGTAACCCTGGTCGGGACGGTCGGCGACTAGCGCATGTCTGAAGATGCGGTAGAGATCATCCCGCGGATCCAGACCCCGGATCCGCGGCTTGTAAAGCGCAACGTCCCTGGGTCCGGGGTTGCGAACTTCCGCATGCTCGTTACGTTGGCCACGCCGTCGTTCGCCGTGAACTTCGGCGGCAAGGACCATGCGATGGCGGTGGCCGACCGGATCCGCGAGAGACTCAGCGAGCTGTACGCACAGGGGCGGGACGCGCGGGGGCGGTCCCTACCGCGCCTTGCCCCTAAGACCATCAAGCGCCGCATACGCCGGAACCTGCAATGGTTCGGCAAGGGCGGGACCGCGCATCTAGGCGGTAGGCACGGCAATCTCCACAAGCGGCAATTCGCGGAGGCAGAAAAGCTAGCCAATCTGAAGAGGACGCGAACCCTCGGCAATGATCCGTTCGGTGCGCTTCGCGATCGATTCAAGGTCCGACGCGGGAAGAACCGCGGTAAGGCGTACAGGCCGACGGACCCGTCAACGCCGTTGAACGAGTCGGGGCTGTTCGCCGGAAACGTAATTGTTACCTGGAAGAGCACTGAGCGGGGAGACCCTACGTTCCTGATCGCAATTCCTGGGGCGGGCAAGAATCGCGGGCTGGTCAACGACGACGGCCGAGGGTCGCGGCAGTTCGCGGCGCAGCATTACGGCTTCGAGCGGCTGATGGACATCCCCCCGGATCTGGATTCGTTCATCGACCAGGCCATGGCTGCGCACCTCGACGACGTTCTCCGGCTAGGCGGCGAGATCATCGGCAAGTTCTCTCGACTGGCTAAGAAGGTCGAGGTTGTGATCGAGGAAGGCTCGAGCGGAGAGGGAGCGGAGAGCTGATGGGCGGCATAGGGTCGGGACCTCGCGAGGAAGGGCTCATGACTATGGGCCAGGTGCGCGCGCTGTACGCGGGGCTGGATTTGGAGACGCCCGAAGGACTGCGCGCGTTCCTGCGCCGAGCCGATAAGCTCAGCTTGCAGGGCAAAATGAACCCGCGCCGCTACGAGCTGCTCATTCGCAACGCCGGTCAGCAGAGGTCGTTACTGCTCAACGCAGACGCCGAGCGGCGCATCAAGCGGCTCGAGGCGATCACGAAACAACTCAACGAGCAAACGGTGAACAAGGCAGGGCTCCGGGACGTAGGACCACCGGAGGACAGCCTGACAGACGCCGAGGTCACCGAGCACTGAGAGAGTGATGGACGCACTTGCCGCGCATCGGAAGCACGGCCGAGATCGCTGTACTAGAGCGACGTCTCGATGATCAGAACCGTTTCATCGATCTAGCGGTACGCCTGCGCGTTCTCGACTCTGACGGGAAGCCCGGGCGTTACCTGCCCCATACCATCGGGGGGCGGTGGGACCGTTGGTTTTCGAGGTGGGCACCGGCTGAAGCCGCGTCACTGAAGACGTGGGACTGGACGATCCAAGAGCAGCAGATCCCGCTCATCTTCGAGACGCCTAAGAGCGTCTTGCTCGTCGCTCTGTTCGCCGGGCGGCAGGCAGGGAAAACCCAAATCGGCGTGATGGAGGTTGTTAAGGACGCCATCCGCTGGCCGGGCCGGAAGTCGGCGATCATATCGTTGGACTTCAAGGCGAGCCGCGACCCAGAAGACGCCTTCCGGGCGCTCCTGGCTCCGCACTGGGAGGTCAAGGAGAATCGCACCGACCGAGCCTACACGTTCCCGAACGGGCACGTGGTTGTGTTCCGGTCCGAGGAGGCGATCAACTCGGTCCGAGGTCCGTCGCTTAAGACGATTCTTCTCGATGAGGCGGCGTACTACCAGGCGAGTTCGTACCTGACCGCGGTGGGGTGCGGGATGGCCTCGGAGGACTTCCGGCTCCTCATCGCAACCACGCCCAAGCGTGAGAGCGAGTGGATCCGCAAGGTAGACGCCGAGTGGGATAAGAAGCCTGGCTCGATGATCTACCGGCTTCGCACCGAGGACAATCCGCGACGGAACAAGGTTCTGCTCGACCGTATCAAGGACGATACGCCGGCGGACATGTACGCGCAGGAGTTCGAGGGGCGCGTGGTTTCGCCGGCGGACGCGGTTTATGGGCTGTTCCGCCGGGATCGGCATCTTCAACCGCTTCCCAAGACTGGGGACTTCACGCGGAAGTTCACGGCCCGGGAGTTCGGCATTGCGACGGAGTACCTGATGGGATGGGACTTCGGCAAAGAGGCCGTGATCATCGCGAAGGTGTTCCGCGGCACGAAGGAGATCACCGACGATCGCGGGCGCGTGTCACACGTTCCGATCGAGTACCTATGGATCGTCGGCGAGGAGTACAACGACCGAACGACCACGGAGCACCACGCCCGGGCTGTGGCCGACAAGTGGGGGACCAGCGCGTGCGTTGTGACGGATGCAATGGGCGCCCATGATCGGGTCGAGGGAAGGGGCGCCGGAACCGCGGCTATCACGCTCCTTCGGGAGGCTGGCTTCCTCCGAGTGGACCCAGTAGCGGCGCGCAATCCGGACGTGCTTCAGCGAGTGCGCACGGTCAACAGGCTGCTTCTCAACGTCGAGCAGGAAACGCGGTTATTCATCGTTCCGGGCGCCTGTCCGAGGCTGGTCGATGCACTGGAGAACCAAGAGATGAGACACGGGAAGCCGGAGAAGGAAGGGAGGCACGAGCACATCCTAGATGCCCTCGGCTACCTCGTGTATGCGGCGATGCCCGTGCGTGGCGCGCTGCCCGAGACGTTCATCCGGCCCTTTGCGCGAGAGGTCGAATAGTGGCCCTCGAAATGCTGTGGCCGAATAACGGCGAGGCCGCGGTTCTTCAGTCGTTCCGTCGGGCGAAGTGGACGTCGGACGCGGCGCGAAAGATCGACGCCGAGCGGCGGCTGGCCATTCTGGAGGACGATTGGAAGGATCTGCTCTGGTCGAAGATCTGCGCCGTCTATCAGAGCGAGAAGATCCGCGCGTCGGTGCGCGACTATGTTTCGACGGAGTTGAACCCGTTCAAGCGAATCGCGACGGAGCTTTCCACGGTCTACCGATGGGGCGCCATCCGCGAGCTGTCCGACCCGCGCCTCGACCTCATTGCCCGCGAATTGTGGGACGAGTGCGACATCAACGGATCGCTCGAAGTAGGCAACCTCTACTTGAACGCGCTCCGAGACCTGATCATCGTGCCCCAAGTCATCAGCGGGAAGATGGTCCTCTCGCTGCTTACGCCGGACAGATTCTCCGTGATCCAGCACCCGGAGGACCCGACGCAGGCTGTAGCGTTCTGGTACGAGCGGGCCAGCTCCAACACGCCCGGGGCGAACAAGATCGAACGCATCTATGCGGACGCCGAGGAGTGGCGGATCTACGACACGCACAGCAACATCGTGCGCGCGTGGCCGCACAACCTCGGGCGCCTGCCCGGCACGGTGGTCCACGCGAGCCGGCGGCGTGACAGTTTCTTCGGCGAGACGGAGTTCGAGGACGCGGTAGAGAACACCCTGATGGTGGGTGTCCACCTGACGTTCCTTACCCGCCTCGTAAAGTATCAAGCCGAACTCCAGCCGACCTACGCAGGCAACCCGCGGGACATCGCAACGGGCCTGACGATTGGTGCCGACGAGGTGTGGTCGGGACCGGGCACCTGGAGCACGCTCGACCTCCAGGCGGACCCTACGAAGTACATTCAGGTCATCAACGCGCGGATCGGGTGGGTCGCGAGCCAGTACGGGCTAAGTGCCGACGCCTACCACCTGACGGGCGGTGACTCGACGTCCGGCTTCCAGATCCGGCTGAAGCGGCTCCCTCTCCTGGAGCAGAGGGCCAAGCAGATCAAGATCTGGCGTCGCGTGGAAAAGGATCTGTTCCTTCTCATGGCGCTGGTATCGGAGCGCGAGCACCCAGTGCTCAAGATCGACCCTATGGCGGAGTTCAAGATCAACTTCTCCGAGGAGCCGATGCAGGAAGATCCGTTGATTCAGAATCGGATCTGGAGCGAGCGGATCGCCATGAACGTGCTGCGGCCGTCGTCGGTGAAGATGGAAATTGATCCGGACCTCACGCGCGATGAGGCCAAGCAGGACATTCAGGACACCATCGACGAGCGGGCAATGTGGGTCGAGAAGACCCGCGCGATGCAGTTCCCCAACGACCCAACGCAGCCGGCCGGGAAGTCGCCCGAAGAGAACGGCGCCGACGGCGGCCGGGCTGCTCATGACGAAGAGGACGACGAGAAGACAATGAAGGTCATGCGCGAGGCGGCTATGAAGACCCTCGCCAAGACCCGGTAGTACGCCACTACGACGGCGGACGCCGTCGACCAAGGAGAGAGCAATGGCAGAACCAGGAACGATCCCCGCGGCGGACGCCGCGGTGGCAGGCACCCCTCCGCCCGAGAGCACTGGCGGACTGATGGGCGGCACCCCGAGCCCGAAGGCCGCGGACGCGGCGGGAACCGAGCAGGACGCTGGCTACTGGAAGGCGGAAGCACAGAAGGCGTTCGTCGCGCGAGACGCGGCGAAGAAGAACTTTCTCGAAGGCGACGAGGGCAAGCAGATCATTGCAGCTCGCGACGAAGCCTTGCGGAAGCTCGCCGATCTGGAAGTCGCCAAGAAGGCAGCCGACGACGCCGAGGCTCTAAAGAGGGGCGAGTTCCAGAAGCTGTACGAGGCCGAGAAGACGCAGCGCGAAGGGCTGGAAGTAAAGATGACTGAGGCCGCCCGTGCCCACCGGGTGGACCAGGCTCGCAGCGCTCTCGCGATGGCGTACACGGCAGCCGGTGGTCACGACGCCGAGCTGTTCCAGCTTCTGACCGAGAAGTACATCACCGACGGGTCCGTGGCCGTCGAGAGCGACGGCCATGTGAAGGGCGTCGTTGAGCTGATTCAGAAAGTGCGAGGGGCTAAGCCCTCGCTGTTTGGTGCCGGTGGTGGATCGCCCGCTGTGGGTGCGCCCGCCCCGTCGCCGATGGACCTAATGAAACCCAGTACTCGCGGGGGCGCGTCGCTTATGAGCGGCGAGATCGCCACGCGGGAACAACTCAAGGCCGCTATAGCCGCGTCACGCGGCAGCTAGCGGTAAGAAAGGTTTGTCACCATGGCTACCACTACACTTAGCTCGATGGGCGATGCAGTCGCCGCCGAAATCGTCAGCGCTCAGATTCTCGAAGCCGCCCGCGCCGCAGTCGTGTGCGTGCCGATGTGCGCCACCGACACGGTGTCGGGGTCGAACGTCAAGAGCTACCCCCGTTTCGTGAAGGTGACCGCGACGCAGGCCACCGTCGGGACGGACGAGACGACCACGGAGATGACCGATTCTCAGGTCTCCGTGACGCTCGGCGAGTACGCGATCGGCGTAGCACTTGCCGACGCGCTCGAGGTGGGCAGCTCCGTGCTGGACGTAGCCCTCAAGATTGCCGTCGAACTCGGCAAGGGTTATGCGGACAAGCACGACATCGATGCGCTGGCGCTGGCATCTTCGCTCACCGATTCTGTCGGCAGCACGGGCCAGCTCTCTAACGAGGACCTCCTGCTCCAGGCGATCTACGAGTGCGACGCCAACAACATCGGCGGGCGCCAGCTCGCAGGGATCCTGTATCCGAAGCAGGTTCATCAGCTTCGCCAGTCGCTGTCGGGAGCGTACGAGAACAAGTCGGCGATCTACAGCCGGACCGACATCCTCTCGGGGATCGCGCCGTCGAAGCCGAACGGGTTCGCCTTCAACATTTTCGGTGTGGACATCTTCATGTCCATGAATGTTGCGGCTGCTAACTCCTCGGCGGACAGCCTCGGGATGCTCTGCACTGTCGGGCCGGACTCGCCGATCATGCGGGCCGTCGGCTTACTGAACGGTTCCGCGTGGGACGGCCGCAAGGAGATCCAGCGTGATGCGTCGCTCCGCGCGACCGAGCTATGGGTCACCGGCTACGTTGGGTATGGCGTGATCGCTCCCGAGCGCGGCTGCGGCTACCTCTCCGTTCGATAGTTCCAACCTCTACCCCGCGATGGGCGGGCCGGCTGTCCGTAATGGTCGGCCGGCCGCCCCTCGGCGGGAATGTTGTCACCCCGCAGAAGGAGTATCCATGGCGATGCTAATCAAGAAGAATACCCCCTCCTACACGAAGAACGTCACCATCAGCAAGACGGGAAACGTATGCACCGAGCGGATCGATGCGAACGGCCGCGACTGGATGGAGTTCATCGAGGAGCAAGGGCGAATCCCGATCGATCGATACGTGGACGTTAGCGATCGGGGCAAGGTCACGGAGAAGAACTTCATGGATCGAGTCAAGCCAGAGCATAAGCAATGGCTCGCCGACGAGATCAAGAAGCGTCGCATGGCGGCTATCGAAGAGATGGAAGCCACGAAGCGGCAGAAGCCACAGAGCAAGGCAGAGGAGCGCTTCGCGGAGACCATGACCCGTATGGTGCAGATGTCGGCGGTCAAGTTAGAGGCGGCCCAGGCTCCAGTGCCGAAGGCCAAGTCCGAGAAGACGGTCTAGCGTGCGCAGATCGGAAGCACAGGAGCGCGAGGGTATCGCGCGCACGGCGCAGAGGATCATGGATGAGGAGCGCAAGTCGGGGAAGGTACCGAACGCGGAACGCGCCTATGAGCGCGTTAGGAAACTGGCCGAGAAGTCGGCGGCCGAGAAGCGAGACGGAGTGCGTAGATGAGCGGACCATCCACGAAGGATCGAATCCTTTACAGCGTCGCTAGCCAGACGATCGACTATGAGGCGTATGAAGGGAGACCTTCGGCGGACGGGACGGTCACGCTCTACGACGTGCGCCACGATCGGTCGGATACGGTCTACAACCCGATCGTCACCGGCACCGCGACGCGGATCTCTGCATCCACCACGATCAGCGGCAGCACCGGAGCCGCCCAGAGCAACCCTCGATTGATCACTGTTACGCCGCCGGCAGCCCTCAAGATCGGCCACTTCATCCGCCTCCAGAACACGTCCCTACAGAGCGAGCGAGCCGAGATCGTGGCCATCGCGACGGCGACGATTACGGTATCGCACGATCTTGCGTTCGACTATGCATCCGGCGACACGTTCAATAGCGCTCTCATGACGTCGCCCGCGGTGCCCACGGCGTGGGCTTCGGAAGACGACAACCTGGGCGACGACTATGAGGCGGTTTGGTCGTACACGGTCAACGGCGTCAGCTACGTCAAGACCACGCGGTGGGACCTCGTGCGCGAGGTGCCCGATACGCAGGTATTCGACTCGGACCTGCTCGAACGGATGCCGGACCTGTGGAGGCACAAATTCTCCGCCCACCCCGAGACGTTCGGGCCGCTCATCAAGGCGGCCCAGAAGGACGTGGATGCCTTCCTAGTCGGAATGAACATCAACCCAACGAGGGTGCGCGGTAACGAACTGGTCAAGCACCTGGTGGTGCTGCGGACGTTCGTCTTGGTGGCGGACAATGGCCGAAAGCCGGCGGGTGTGGATTCTTCCGATTCCTTCTACCAGCGCAAAAAGGAGGAGTGGGACCAGATGACGGTCCTGCTCACCAACGGGACGCTGAAGATTCCGTATGACGGCAATCACGACGGGATCATCACGGCTCCCGAACGGGCGATGCAGCCTGTGCGCCTGGTGAGGTAGCCGATGGCTGCCACCGCAACGACGATTCGCAACCGGATCGAGACCACGATCAAGGCCATCACTCCCACTGCCAACGCGACCCAGAAGTTCCATGTCCTCTCCGACGACCCGGAGAGCCTCGAAGACGAGGCGGTGTGGTCCGGGAATGAGCGCGCGTTCGAAGTGTGGTTCGACGAGGGCAGCGAGGGCGCGCTCCATCACTCGGCCGAGTACGAGAACGCGCAGTGGTTCGACCTCGGCGTCGCGTACCCGTTGCAGAGCGACCACCGCGCGCTGGATGCGCGAGTCGCCAGCGACCGGCACGACATTAAGGCCGCGCTCGACAACCCCTCTAACTGGGGTAGCGACGTGAGCCACCAGGCGCTTCTCAAGTGGGATGCGCCGGAGCGGGGCGATCGGGTTTGGATCCTGCGCTTGAAGCTCCTCGTTACGTTCATCGAGTCCTCGACCTAGCAACCGACATCTACTCACGGAGACACAACCATGGCACTTCCACGCACCGCACCGGGGCGACTCGGTGAGATCCGTTTCTTCGCCGAGGCCACACCGGGCGCCACCATCACGACCCCGAGCACCTACTGGGCCGGATCGTACAAGAAGGTGCGCGCGTGGGACTTCGCCGCGCAACTCAAGAAGCTCAGTGAGACGGACCCGGCGATGCAGACCTCGCCGTTCATCGACCCGGCGCCGATCATGCTCGGTAAGGGCGGAAGCGCGTCTTTCAAGTGCCACTTGACCGGCCTCTCGCCGTCGTACGCCAGCGGTACAGCGACGCTGATCGACGACCTCGGGCTGATTCTCGTAAATGCCATGGGCGGAGAGGACTTGAACACGTCGGGTAGCGTCGGCGTTGCGTCGGGAGTGGGCGCAACGGCGGCCATGATCACGACCGCAGGCACGGCCGCAGGTTTAACCGCCGGCTCCGCTGTGCGCGTCGGGACTGAGATGCGCCGCATCGTGAGCATATCGAGCGAGAACGTCACGCTGGACATGGACCTCACCTCGGCGCCGGCCTCGACGACCGCTGTGGCTGCGTCGGCGTCGTACTACCTCGACGAGTCGGCGCTTGTGGATCTGTCCGACTCCGGGCACGACACGCTCGCCGTGCTGTTCCGCGGGTACGACTCCGAGGACCAGTGGCAGATGCGCGGGGTGTTCCCGACTATCGAGCTAAGCGACCTCGGGGCGAGCAAGCCCCCGAAGCTCGAGGTAACGTGCAACATCCTCGACTGGGAACTCGTCTCCAGCGTGGCGGTGGGCGCCGCGTTCACCGAGCAGAACCCTACGGCGCAGGTCAACTCCGGGCTCTACCTCAACGTCCAGAGCACGACCGAATCGTCCAGGACGAAGACGATCAACGCGATCCACACAAAGAACCTGTCCATCAAGCTGGGCCTGAAGGCGACCCCGCTCGAATCTCCCACCGGCCAGCAGGGCGTCGTCGGGCACATGGTCCTTGGGGATTCCAGCACGGAGCTCGAGTTCGAGACGACTTACGATTCGCAATGGAACGTCTGGTATGAGGCGGGCACGCCGCTCTACGCCGGCTACCAGCTTGGCACCAGCGTGCTTATCACGTTCCCGATGCTCTACATTTCCGAGACGCCCGAGCGTGCAGGGGCAGGAATGACCAGCATCAAGGTCAAGCTGAAGGCGACGAACGGCCCAACGACCACCACGGAACTCACGCGGTCGCGGGTCGCGATCCATCGATTCCCCGTCGCATAACCCGTAGGAGGAAACCCCGCAAATGGCCATCAAGCAAATCAGGCTCACAGGCGATCGAGCAGTCATCTTTTCGGGGGACGACGCACTTGCCGCGCCAGCGCCCCCGGTAGCGCCCGACGGCGCGCTCACCGAGGCCCAGGAGACGGACCACCGAGCCGCGCAGACGGCGTATGAGGAGGCCAAGACCTCGTATGACGCCAAGTGGAACGAGTACCTAAAGACCTACGACGTGGCGGTTCTGCCGCTCGTCGAAGGGCGCAAGCCGACCATCTTTCAGATCGGGGCGCTCACGATCGATCAGGTGACGCACATCGACGGGATGACCAACTTTGGCGAGAAGGTCACCGAGACCATCGCTTACGGGGTCCACGGCGTCGCCGGGTTTGTGGTCGTCACTGACGGACAAGAGGCCATAGCCGAGGTCACTCGGTGCGACACGAAGCACGGGAAGCGGTTGACCGCCGAATCCTTGCGGCTGTTCACCGATGATGCGTTGCGGTGGGAGCTGTGGGGGCAGGTGAAGATTGCATCGGCGCTCTCCAAGGAGCAGCGGAAAAGCGCTTGAGCTTCGCCGCTGGACACTGGACCCGGCCACGGGGGAGGACCAATTCGCCTGCTGTGGCAAGTGCGACGGGACCCCAGCCACGGATCCGGGACAGCTCGAATACCAGAAGATGCGCAGGTGCCCCGGAGTGCAGCAAGACCAGTGGTACCAGGGCACGCACCCGCCGGTAGGCACGGCCGACGAGAACCTCATCGAGGAGTCGGATCACTGCGCCGGATGGTGGGCGCGGCAGCCGGCGGCGCTCGAAGCGATGCGGGCGCGTAAGTGGTGGGAGAAGGCGCAGCTCGCGGCGCTGTACCCGCTCGGGCTTCCCGCGGTCGTAGCTGAGGCGGTGGACGTAGCCGAGTCGGACCGCATCGCGTGGGAGAACGAAGGGCAACGGCTGAGGCACCTGGAGATGGAACGGCGGGCGAAGAAGGACTGAACCATGGCCATCAAGACACTCACATTAGCCGTCAAGGCAGACACCAAAGACGCGAAGGCCGGGCTGGCGGAGATCCGTCAGGGCATCGTGGACATGCTGTCCGGTACGGCCGGCGCTGGGTCGAAGATCGTCGATGGTAGCGCCAAGGCGCTCATGGGTCTGAGCAGCGCGCTGGGAGTTATGTCTATCCATGCCGACCTGCTCATGGGCGCAGCGAAGACGGCTATGGAGATGGCGCAGTTTGCCGGCCAGTACGAGCGCCTGTCGAAGCGCGTGAGTCAAGAGACGACCACCACGCTCCGCGCAGCAACGCACGGGTTGATCTCCGACTTCGAGCTGATGAGCCTCGCGGCTAAATCCCAATCTGGGGATTGGAAGATAACGACGGAGCAGATGGCGAAGCTCGGCGAGGCTGCCCATACGGTTTATCAGCGGGGGGTTATGCCCATGGCCGAAGCGCTCGAGCTGTTCTTCGAGGCGTTTCGTACTGGGCGAATGGAGAAGTTGAAGAGCCTGGGCATTTCTCTAACCCAGACCGCGGATCTAACGATTGTCTATCGAGACGCTATGAAAAGCGTGATCAAGCTATTCCCCGCGATGACGACGGAATCAAAGAACGTCGGGGATGCGATGACGAAAGCTGCCGTCGAGGCGGCGAACGCATGGAATACCATTAAAGTTGCGTTAGGGAACCTGACACCGGTCCTTGTGCAGCTGGCCAGAGAGTCGGTTGTTGTCTTCGATGTCTTTACGCTAGGCGCGCGACATTGGGGCGACGCGCTCGATAAACTCGTGTTCTGGGAGTTCGCCGAGGAAACCAAAGACATGAACGCCGAAATGGCGCGCATGGCTGCGGAAATGAACGTCCGTGCTGCGGAGATCGAATCTATCCGGCTCGGGCGTGCCGTAGCGGCGGCCGACGCCAAGGCTTTCGATGATGCCAACGTTGCTGGGTTCATTGCGATGCTGGCGAAAAGGGACAAAGCGCAAGCAGCAGGCAAAGGCGTTAAGCGAACAAAAGAGGAACCCGACGAGGACAGCGAAGACATTAAGCGGTTGAGATACGCGGGAAGAGTGTATTTCGCCCGCACGGCGCAGATGCAGAAGTGGTACGACGAAGTGACGGCTCTCGCGGACGCGGAGAAAATAAAGAAGGATGCACGGGACGCACAGGAGTTAAATGATGCTGAGGCGGTTCTGCAAGGAGTCGCCGAACTAAGACAGGCGGACTTTGAGCTTGAGAAGTCGCTATTCGAGCAACGCGAGGCATGGGCGGCGGCGCGGGATCCGTTCCGGGCACTGCGTAATTCGCTCATAGCATATGACCTACAGCTCAAGCAGGTAGGCTCCGAGACTATGGTGGCGTTCGCGGAAGCAGGCGGGAAAGCGTTTTCCATGTGGGCGTCGGGCCAGGAAGGTCTCAAAGCTACTTTCAAGGACACGATGAAGGAGTTCGTGCGCGCCGAGGCCGCGAAAATGGCCACCATGGCGATTGAGGCGTCGGCCTGGTCGTTGTTTTACCTAGCGATGGGCAACATCGGGCAAGCGGCTATCATGGCTGAGTCAGCGCTCGCATTCGCGGCGGGCGCAGCGGTGGCTGGCATGGTGGCGATGGCGGGAGGGCAGACGTCGGGCGAGTCGAAGTCGAAGTCGAAGGCAGACAAAGCGCGCAACGACGAGGGCCGATCCTCCTCGACCTCGGGTGGCGGCGGCGGTCCGGTCACGAACCATTACTACCTCGGCTATGGTTTCACCGACGAGAAAGCCTTCATGCGCAAGATCGACGAGATGCAGCGCAGGCACGCGATGGAGGGCACCTTCTCGACGAGCAAGGGCGCAGCACGGAGGGCGGCTTAGATGGCCACCTACCCCAAGCTAGAGGCGTTGCAGACGGCGCCGGCTGATGCTCTCGGCTGGCGCTTCTACGTGGACGCATCGGCGTCGGTTGCTATACCGACGGGCGACTACTTTTGGGAGAGCACGGCCACGGGCGGAAGCGCGAGCTTGCGTGCAGCGTTCCAGACGAAGCTGGCGGCGGCGGTGGCTAACACGACGGTAACGATCGCGCAGACGACCGGGCTCATGACCATCACCTGGGGATCGGGCTCTCACGCGCTCGTTTGGTCCGTCGTGGGCGGCGCGCTAGGAACGACGCTCCGGGACCGCTGCGGGTTCACGACGGACCTCTCCTCGGCAACGTCGCACGTCGGCACGCTTCAAGCACAAGGCATGTGGCTACCGAACGCCTACCCGAGCGGGCAAACGTCCTCGGTGGCGTCTCGCGGCCGGCGGAAGTCGGATCTCGTTGTGACGCGAGCGAAGAGTGGAACGCTCTGCGCCACGTCGTACGGTAACCGCCTGGTCGAGGAGACCTTCTCCTTCGTGGGACTGTCGAAGGCGAAAACGTGGTCGGAGGACGAAGCCACGGCCATCGTGTCGAACGAATCGGCGGAGTCCTTCTGGGAGGACTTCCTTTCCATGGGCGCCAGCTTCCGCGTCTACCCGGACCGCACGGCGCCGACGACGTACACGACGAATGGTGGGCGGGCGCGCGAGTACAAGTATGTCTCGCCTGACTTCATGCCGGCGCAGCAACGGAAGAACCTGGACACCAACTGGAACTGGACCTTCGACGCTTTTCTCGTCGTGTAGACCATGGCATCCCTGGCGACGATCCTTGCGTCCCCGACGGCGGAGGTAGGGTGGGTCTTAGAGCTAGAAGGCCATTCGACCATCTGGACTACGACCGCGGACACGTCGGGGATCTCGACGGCCTGGACCGCGCGCACCGGAACGACGGTATCAGCGGGTATGGAGAAGCCGTCCTCGGTCACGCGCTCGCTGGACCTGCTCGGGTTCAAGACCTCGCCGGTAAACACGACCGTAAGGCTCTCGGATCCAACCGCGGTGCTGGCTGCGCTGTTCGGGGACGACGACACGACCGCGGTCACGACCTACTGCACGGCGGACGTGGACCGCGACGATACGACGATCAACGTCAAGAGCACGTCGGGTTTCTCGTCGCCGATCTACATCGGTAACGAGCGGATCACTTACAGCGGTTCGACGGGCACATCATTTACCGGCTGCACGCGCGGGACGTTCGCCTACGCGGGAAAGACAGAGTGGGCGCACACGCACCGGCTCTCTACGAACGGGGGCAAGCTCGGTCCCGAGGTCTCGACGAAGCCGCGTGTCTGGACGAACCGGGGCGTCAGCATCTACGTCACGGCGAAGGACCCGGACACGAACGTCTGGGTCACGCGAGCCAACGCGCAGCACTGGTTCGCCGGGTATCTCCAGGGCTGGAGCCGATCGGGCGAAGACAAGCTGTGGTCGCTGGACGTGGTGAGCGTCGAGAAGCGGCTCGATACTTCGATCTTGCGAGAGCAGTTCGTCGCCGAGATGGATGGTTTTACGCTCCCGGCAATCAATCTCGCTGTGGGCCAGAGCATGGTCGGATCCTCATCCTCGGTAGACTCCGCCACCTTTACGCTTCCCGCCGGCCATTACACACTCGACGGATTGCTGTTGGCCTTGAACAACCTGCTCGCCACGGCAAGTTTGACGTGGAAGATGGGGCTGGCACTGGTGGGCGATGTTATCCGCATGTCACTGATGCTGCCTTCGGCCACCGATGGAGCCTACTACACATGTTATCTGGCCGGGACCGGCGACACGTATTATGGTTACGATCGACTCGTGGAGATCCTCGGTGAGGCCACCGTGTTACTGGATCGGGCATCGGGTGCGGGTGCGCAGTCGCTGACGCGAGACGGCGGAAAGAAAGCTCTCCGTGCGAGCTGGAATTTCTGGAAAGATGAGGAGCTTACCGTCGGCAATTGGGTTGGTACGTGGGTCAACCAGCAGACGGATGATGCCATAAAGGGGAACCTTACGGGTGTTGAGGGTTTGCTCCAGATCGGCGACTCCATGACGCTGTGGGCTGTGAGTCAGAACGGCACCGCGTTCACACGCAAGGGACAGCTGGACCTGAACAACGCAGCCGGTGGATGGAAGGTTAATGAGTCCTCCGATCTTGGATGGGGCATCCATGTTGCGGTGGGTGAGGCACCTCTTGCGGTGCGCCAGGTCTGGGCGATAAAAGGCCGCACCTCGCGACACCTGCTGCGAATGCTGTTGAGCACAGGGACAAGCACTTACAACAACTCCACATATGACAAGTGGCCGTCAACGATGGGACTCGGAATCCCGTCCACCTTGGTAGACGTGGAGAGCATCGAGGCTGTGGACTCCGCGCTAGGTGCAGCAGCCGAACAGATGCTCGTGCTGTTCGAGCCAGTGCCTGCGGCTGAGGAAATCCATTCGTTCATGGCCTCGCTAGGGTTTGCTCTGATTTGGAAAAACGGAAAGCTCACAGCCAGGATCCCTACAACCCCGGCCGGGCTACCGGCGGAATGGACGCTGAACGAATCCAACAAGGGCAACAGGCACGGAACGGACACTGACGACGGTTCATCGCTGATCGTGAACGAGTTCACGCTGCGTTTTAACCGCGTGCTCGGGACCGACGAGTATCGAGGCGTCGATGTGTATCACAACCTTCCGTCGCAGCATGAACTAGACGAAACGCGGGGGATGGAATACAAGGCGCGGTCGTTGTACGACGAAGACGGATCGCGGATCGTGGCTTGGCGGAAGCATGTGGCGGCTCCTCTCGCGGCGTATTTCGGCCGAGCGATCCGACGGCACAAGCGCAGCGGCAGTCGTGCGCTGCTCGGGATCGCTCCGGGAGATATCGTCACCTGGACCGACGACGACGCGCCCAACCAGCGAACCGCGGCCTACGGCATGTCGGGCGTGAAGGCGTGGGTTACTGATGTCACCTACGACCCGGAGACTGCCGAGCATGACCTGACGCTCATCGTACCTTCTGGCAAGTTCGGCGGCATGTCTCCGGTTGCGATGCTGGACTACTCGCGCGGTGATGCGGGGTGGGACTCGGCCAACCTCACGGCCTACTTCCGCCAGCATGAGTTCTCCTTGTCCACCGAGGACGTGGACATAGCGAACTTTGAGGATTGGACATGGACCTTGGCCGGGGCCTATTTTCGGATCGTCGAGGTGGACCCCGCGACCCCGGCGGGCGCTCAGGAGTGGTCTAACTTTGCGGTGGTCTCCGTGGACGTTGCCACTAACTCGGCGGTAATCAACAACGCCTTGACCGGGTTCTCGACGAGCAAGCGGTACTATCTGGAGTTCGACGACTACGCGGGTACCACGGCGGCGCAGAATGCGACTGCGTACATCGGCGACGACGTGACGCAATCGATCATTGCAAAGGCGCCGGTCTACAGGTGGGGTTCGTTCGTGCCAACGGTTGCAGCCCAGACGCCGAGCGGGACCGTGGGGTACAAGCGCCCGGATAGTTTGCAAGACGACGACGGCGAGCCGATGAACGCGCGGAAGCTCCGGGACGCGGCGCAGTCGCTGAACAACGCATACGCGCACACGACGACCCAGCAGCCGATCTCGCGGCAGTTCGTGGGGTTCCGTACGACGCAATCAACAACGCCGATCCTTCTCGCTGGGCCGTTTGTGGTCTTCTGCCCGCCCGGTGTCGTAACGCTAAACATTTCCCTGCATGCCAAGTACACCAACGCGGCGGGTGGCGCGCAGCAAGCGAGCTTCACCGTTACCGCGTCACCGACGCAGCCCACCGGATCGGCAGCAAACACCGTGACGCATGGCGCTATGAAAGAGCAGACGACCATCACGACTGCAAGCGCGTCCACGGCGATCATCACGGGCACTCTGGCCGTGCATCCTGGCACCGATAATTTATGCTATGTCACCGTCGAGGGATTCGTGGCTGATGCAGCGGACACTGCGCATCTGGCGGCGATCTCCGCATGGTTCGCCCCGAGGACGATCGCATGACGTGGACCATGCCGATTCCGAACCAGTTCACCGGCCTATCGCCGGAGCACTTCGCGCGGAACGGATTACCTCCTCATGGGGGGCTCGCGCGATCCATCGCCGGCGGACTCAACCACCTTCTGGCCCGCGGACTCACCATCATCCCTGGCATGGAAGTTCTACCGAGCGAGGTAAGGAACACCGCGAACGACCTCGCGCTCTGGCGGACCCGTTATCGGGCGTCGGCCAATGGCACCCGGCTCGTTGTGGTCTGTAAATTATTCCCCACAGATTTCGCAACGCACTCTGGAGCCCCTTCATACTGGTATGTGAAGATCGACTCCGCGCCTACGGCGGACGTGAACGGCAATACGAACCAGACGCACTTCGCTCGGTCGGCGACGGGGGCCGGTGTGTTCCTTAGCAACATGTTCACGATGACGGCGGAGTACACCGTCACAGCGGGGGCCAAACACACGGTCGAGCTGTGTACCAGCCTCGGGTGCAGGATCCAAGGCTGGTACATGTACGAGAAGCCTCGCGCTACTCTGACCGTCGGGACGGGCACGCCGGATACGGTGGTAGACGACTCAAACATCGTCGTGACGGGCGGCATCTACGACGCAGACATGGCCGGGATGGTGACGGCAGCCGAGGAGATCAACCAGAAGCAGCGCGGCGTCCACATGAGCTTCAACGTCACGAACCCGGCCGCGCCGATTGTCCCAACGACGACCTACACGAATCCCTGGGACGCTACGACGGCGAGGAGCGCTACCTCGGTGGGCGCGAGCTGCCCTACTCAGTATCGCAACGGATACATGAACGAGGCGGCGGCGGTGGGCACGATCCCCACTTATTGCTGGGCCTACGGCGAGCGTACGTCGGCCGGTGGAGAGCTGTACGTGAAGTTCCTCGGCGCGGTCGATAACGCGACCGTCACAATCAACGGGGCGCTTGGTATCTACGAGGCAACGAACCTCGACCTCCAGGCGATATCAGGCGGCGACAAGGTGGACGTTCACGTCGGGAAGGACTTGTCGTCGACGACCGGCAACATCTACGCTTTTGGCATGTTCCCGCTCATCGGGACTTAGACCTACACCCAACCCCGCAAACGGACTCCAAACGGCAGCGTAGGACGCGCCGAAGAGGTGACTCATGGCTCGTTATGAACTAGGACCGCATCACTCCATCGCACTCACCACGGGCAGCGCAGTGGCCAGCGTGGCACTCACGGCCGGTCTATGGGCGATCGAGCCCGACGGGTGCAACTGTTACGTCAACTCTCTCGCCTCGGCGGATACAGGTGCAACGTATCTTGTGACCGCAAGCAGCACTTGGATAGGCGACGGAGAGGGCGTCTATCTCAAGGTGGACGAGACACTCGGTGGATCGGTCGCGATCAACGCATGGATCGCGGCTAAGTCCGAGTCGGGTACCGGAACGTTGCATATCTCTAAGCACTCGGATCGGGTGTAACCATGAGAGGCCGAGGAAGCATCGCGATTGGCCCCCGGTTCGGGCGAAGGGTGCCGACCAACCTACGTCGGGCACAAACGCTGACGGTAGACGACGCAACGACGAACGCGGTCACCGATTGCCTGACGCTGGTCCATACGACCA
>ERZ1292632.1504-Hain-H43-01um-R2-1504-length-22361-cov-6_pt1 | contig 22361 bp, 31 predicted proteins | sample MGYA00564407_ERZ1292632 | MGnify/ENA primary metagenome ERZ1292632 (study PRJEB36523, sample SAMEA6512637) | groundwater metagenome | collected 2019-01-08 | study: AquaDiva: Metagenomics assemblies of 32 groundwater samples | reverse complement strand
TTTAGCTGCTTTAGAAAAAGTTCATGCTATGCCTAAACAGGGTGTAAGTAGTATGTTTAGTTTTGGGTTTAGCACAGGGCAGGCTTGTGGAGTATTAGCGGCATTAAAAATTCCTATTATTCGTCCTACACCACAAAAATGGAAGAAAGATATATTAAATGGTTTTCCTTGGAAGGGAGATAAAAATTCTTCTATTGCTTTTATTAGGCAGAGATTTCCAGATGTAGATTTAAAAAGAACACCTCGATGTTCTACTTTTGATACTGGTAAAGCTGATGCTATATGTTTAGCTTTATTTGCGAAGGCTTCTGGAACTAATGAAAAAATTAATATTATTTCTGAAAAAGAAGAAGAATTAACTGATGAATCAATTAAATAAAAGGAATTATATTTGTAAATAAAGAATATAATATAGACAATTGTGAGGAATTTATATATGTTTGATAAAGAAGTTACAGAGAATATAATTAAATTATTACAATCGGCTTTACTGTCAAATGATTTCTTTCCTATTCGTTTAGCTGAAGCCGCTAAATTAGTTGATGATTTATTAAAAGTTGATGAAAAAACAGAAGAAAAAGATAAGATAGAGAAGGAAGATAAAAAGGAAGTAAAAAAAGAAAAGAAAAAAATAAATGAGAAGGATGTAGTAAATATATTAAAAGAGAGGATATGGACTGCTGCTTTTATTTATAGAGATAATCCAAGAAAAGCAAAAGGAATGGTTGAATTAATATTAAATGATATTAAAGAAATCATAGAGGGAAAAGATGGCGAAAAAGGATGAGTTAGCGATCTATGAGAATGGTAGTCTTGTATCCGATACAATGGCTGCTGTATTCAAAGATTATATTCAATTAAAAGAATTTGAGGGTGAAAAGGTTATTGTTGAAAATAACTGTGGACTTTGTATTCATCCTGATAGATTTGAAATAGAAAAGAAATGGGAGATGACAGGCAGGTCTCATAAAATGACTGCTAAATGGTTGGATGAAACAAAAGGATTTACAATTACGCCATTTAAAGTAATGAACCATATGTCGAAGCACTATAAAGATAGTTTAAAAGCTGTAGCATTACAGGAATACGGATCAAGGTTAAAAGAAATAATAAAGACAAAAGTAAATGATTTAGAGAGATTGGATATGGCTGCTGCTATTTGTTTAGACAATATGTCAAGAGTTGCTATTATGGATACAGGTGATAGTTTAACTAAAGAAAAAGATAGACAGGCAATTATCAATGATACTTTGAAGACAATGATGAAAGTAATGGAAGTCAAGAAAGCATTACAGGATGAGGTTTCACCTAATACTCAAGCCATTGAAAAAATATTTTCTATGGTTGCTGAAATTGCTCCAATATTACCTGCGTCTCAAAGGGCTGAGGTTATGGCAACATTTTCAAAGATGGAAAAATTAGTTTCAAATGAGTTAGGGGAATAATATGTTAACAAAAGAACAAAAAATATTAATTAGTAGTTTATTAGATGAAGGCAAATCATTGCAACATATTACATCTAATATATTTAATGTAGATGTAGCTGATATATTAGGCGCAGTCGGTGAATACATGACTAAATATAGTGAGAGTGATTCGTTAAATAAGACAGCACAAACAAATGTTCCTATGTCAACATATAAGAAAGTCGGCCCAGTTGGTAGAGTAGCGGGAGATATAGGTGAGGATATTGGCGAGAAACAAGAAAGTCAACCAGCACCTGCTCCTGAACCAGTAAAGAAACCAAGTGTAGAACCAATAACAAAAGAAACAGTAGATAATATAATGGCATCCGATTCTGCTTCTGAAAATAATAAAGATCCTGAATCTTTATTAAATGAAGAAACAGTTGATTTAGAAAGTATAAGAAACAGGTTTGAGAGTAAACATAAAAATGAACAACAAGAGAAAGAAACAAGTGCTAAAGAAAAAGAAAATAATGGAAAAGTATTTTTTTCTATTGATGGTAGGAATGGGACAATTCCTTTGCCAATTTATGAAAATAAAATTGATGAATTTAAAAAATTATTAGATAAAGATGGTAAGAATGATACTTTTATTTTTATTTTAGATGCTAAAAAGCCAAGTAAGAATGAAGCAGTAAGAGTAAAATCTATTTTTTCTACTAAAAAGGGTAATAATATAAAGATGATGGAAGATGCTTTGAATGAGGCATTGAGTAAGACTACGATAAATCCAGGGATGTTGGATAAAAATAAAATTGATTTAATGATTAAAGATATAGTTTCATATAAGAGTAAGTATTCTAAAGAGCCTGAAGTGAAGGTAGAAGAACCAGTTAAACCTCCAGAAAACGTTGTAGAGCCGATTCAAGAGCCAGTTCAACCTTTGACACCAGAACCAGTTTTAGAGGCTCCAGAGCCTGTTGTAGCGCCAATACAAGCCAATGAACCAGCGTCTGTTATAGAACCTACCCCATCTCCAGACCTAACCACAGATAAAATAAAAGATTTAGAGGATTATGCTAATGATTTAGAGGCAGTTGGGCAGACGAGAGCAGCACAGAAAGTTAGGGATTCGTTAGTTAAAAAATCATAAGGAATTATGTTTTGGCAAAAAAATATAATAGCAAGCAAGATACTTCTCTGGGATATGTTGTCAGCAATATAGAAAATATGATTGAATTACTTTCGATAAATCCATCCTTTCACAATATAATGGTGGAGGAGGATGAAAATAAAAAGAAAATATTGACTGCACAGGTTCCAGATGGTAAAAAATATATAATTAAAAAAATATTAAAATCTAATCCGGCTTCGAAGTGGTATGAAATAGATCTTTTGGAAATGAAAAAAGGAGAAAATTAAAATGGCTAAAATTAAAAAATTAACAGGAAAAGTATCAAGATATGGTCCGTTTAGTAGAACGGATGGTCATAAATATAACGATAGTCCGTCATCAGAATTAGTAATAGATGGAATTGTCGTGAAATATGAAAAATCATTTAGAAAAATTGAGAAGTTGATTGAAAATATGGGGAAATTAAGTTATAAAGATTTTTTCTCACAATTTCAAACAATTAAAAATGAATTAGAATCTTATAGGATAGCCCTAAAATGAATAGGTGTAAAATTTGTGGCCGTAAATTAAAAGGAACAAATATAGTTGGTCCTATCTGTGCTAAAAAACATGGAATAGTTTTAGAAAAGAAATATAAAAAATCAAGTAAATATAATAAAAGTAATGAAGTGGACTGCTCTATCAAATGAGAAAATAAATGAGTTTCAATAGATATGAATATTATTTACTTCCTGATATTCGTCTGGAAGTGTCAAATGACATGAGATCATCTCATACTTCCATCTCTCCTAATGATTCTTTTATTAGAGTATTTAACAGGTTAGGTCAGGATGGATGGGAATGTTGTGGTATAGGTGATAATAAAGCATTATTTAAAAGAGTTGTAGATGATTACAATATTCCAAAAGATAATAAAGAAGAAAAAGTAGTATATGGTTTCGTAGCCAAAGGTCCATTATTTGAGAACAAATAAATGAAAGAATCACTTGGTTGGGCGACAAAGTATTCTTGGTTTGATAATCCAAATGGTAATTTGGAAATAAATATAGAACCTTTGTGTAAACATATCGTAAAATATCAAAAAGAAATATTAAATACTCCTTCCTTTGAATGGTTCCTTCCTAAATGGCTAAATGAAGAACTCAACCCTGAAACATTATTTATTTTTCTTTCTTCTATTATGGTCAGTGATTATTGTCTATGGAATGGTAATTTTAATAATTTATATACAATAAAAATAAAACAAAATGATAAGGATTATGTATTAAAAGGACCAGATGCTTATTACTATAGAATAATAAATAATTTATTTCCAACTAAAGGAAGTTGGGAATTAGAATATTCTTTAGGAAATGTTTATGATTCTTTCAACTTTGGTTGTATAATAAGTATGCCTGAATTAGAAAAAAGAAGTCAGGATATATTTAATATAAGAAATAAATTATTATCCATGAAAGGATTATTAAATAAAGTTATAGATTGTGGTAGAGCAAGCGAAATGGCAAGATTTTTATTTTCTATGGTAAACCAATATAATGAAGATAAATTATATTCAAAACCACAATTGATTTCTTATATTTTTTCTACTATAATGAACAATAAGTTTAAGAAGAACATAGATGTTAGTGGATTGTGTGGTTTTGTAAATCATTATATTATAGGGACTTGTATAGAATTAGGTGTTTTCAGGAAACCTGTTAAGGATTTAGAAATTAAACAGGGAACGGATATAGAAAGAAAAAATTCTTCTTTTTGTTTAATTAGTATACATGAAGCTTGTAAATTTTTATATAATGATTCTAAATTAAGATTAAATAGAGCGGATTTATGCGATTGGTTGACAAGAGTAGGAAAGAACAGTAATGTTAATAATCCTTTAATTTTATATGAAGGGCATTATTATTAAGATGAAAAAAAGAAAATATACAAAAAGAAGTAAGTTTTGGAATAAGAAAAGAAAATATATTAGAAAAAATAAAATAGAAAATATCAAACCAAAGAGAAAATATACAAAGAGAAATAAAGAAGTATTAGAAGTAAAACAGAAGAGAAAATATACAAAGAAAAGTAAATTTTGGCAAAAAAAGAGAAAATATACAAGGAAACAAAAGGATGTTAAGAAGATAGATGGCAGGACAATGAGGAAGTATAGAAATCAAGCAGAAAAAATGAGAGAGAAGTTGTTTGCTGATGGAGAATTTTATAATAATATATTAGATGATGGAACACCTATATTGGAGAAAATAGAAGAGTTAGCATGGCAGGATGAGTCTCATATTTTAGAAAACATATTAAGATTAGCTTCAGCAATTTTAGCGAAAACAAGGAAAGAAAAAGGGGAATCTGTATGAAAAAAGTTTGTATTAGATGTGGTAAAAATACTAAAAGAAAAAAGACTTATTATTTTTATAATTTATGTAAAAAGTGTTCAGTCCAATTAGATTTACTTATTAATTTGTATGGTAAACAATCTGCTAAATTGGTTATGGAAGATTTTATATTGGGTAAGATTTCTATTTGCGACCTTCTTCTTTTTTGTAAAAACAATTCTATTCCATTTAATTATATTCTTTCTTGATTATGGAGAATAATATGGACTCTCTAATTAAAGATACATTTAATATTATTTTCGAGCCAGCATTCCGTCCAGATATTGGTTGGTTTGAGCGTTTGAGAATATGGTTTGGGATCCCATTTATGTTATTAGCGGCTATAGCCGCTATCCCTTCAATAATTTTAGTTGAAATAGCCTGTAGAATTGCAGGAAAATAAAAAATTAATTATTCTTCTTTTTTAATTATATCTATAAATTCAAGACTATTTTTAACTGGAATACCAAAGCATTCTTTATTATATCCTGCTGAACATTTATATACTTTCAAATCCTTTACCGTAGATAATTTATCTAACATTTTTGGACAATCTTCTAAAAAATGAGTAACATAAGCTATTTCAGCAAACTTTTCCTTTTCTTTTGTAATAACTACACTTGGCTTTTTATATCCTTTTGATTCTATCCACTCTACTGAAATATCCTGAATAGAATAACCATTTAACGGCTTTCTCATTGTAACAAAATAAATTTTATATTTATTTTTCAATGAATTTAATTCTTTTAATGCTTTTCTGGCATGGGGCATAGCTTTCATAGATAATAAATTTTCTTTTGTATAGACTGTATTCCATGCTGTTGCCCAATCTTCATCTGATATAGTTGGATTATTATCATACCATTGTTGCCATTTTTTAGCTTCTGAATTATCATTAAATACGGGATAAATAGGATTTATATCATGAAGTATTTTCGATACGGCATGAGCGAAATCGCAGATACAACCGTCAATGTCAATTGCGATACATTTTGGATTCACTGTAAAATCTCCAGTGGAAAAAGATACAATAGACTAAAAGGACAAACTCATTGTATAGGTTTATTTTTGAAAAGGAGTAAAGAAAATGAAGAAGAGCACGAAGAAGTTGTCAAATCCCATGCTTAGGAAGCCACAAGATACAACATCAGATTTGGCTGGAGTTGTATTGGAATCGGCTAAAATTGAAGATGTTGCTGCTGATAAGGCAGAGAGCATGTTGAGTCTCAAGTGGATTTGGCAAAGGCCAGTAAAGGGCGCAAGAGTAGATGGTATTGTTTATCGTATCAATAGGCCAGAAAGTTCAGGTTGGATGGATGGCTCTGTTATTATTTTAGCTTACGTAGAAGAAACAGGTGAATGGTATCTCATTGATGGCCAGCATAGACTTATTGCAGTTGTAAAAACAAATAAATCAGTTAGGTTTACTGTTTTGAGGTATAAGTGTAAGACATTGGCTTCTGCTATGAACTTGACTGCTACACAGGATAATCCTGAATCATCCAGGAGTATTGGTGATGCTGCCGCTATGTCTGGATTAGTTGATGTCCCTGCAAAGATTCTTTCTTCTATGGTTGGAACAGTTGTAAATGCTTCTACTCATTGTGCTTTCTCGCCTAAAGTAAATGGATTTATGAGTAATGGTAATTTAGAAAAAATTCATATTATGGAAAGATTCTATAATGATGCTAAATGGTTCCAGTCTTTGACTTATCCATATAGGAATGCTTCAAAGATATATAGCAAGGGTGTTAAACCATGTATATTAGCTTCTTCGTGGGTAAATAAGAAGGAAGCTACTAGTTTTTGGAACAATTACTTTAGTGGGTCAGAATTACGTCCTTCTGATCCAAGATTACTACTTAGGGAATATATATTACTTTCTCAAACGAATTTTGTCAGGGGAATTGATACTTTGAAGAATTCTTTTGGTAGGGCTGTGAGATGTTGGAATTGTTATTTTCTTGATGTTCCTTTTGAATGTACTGATTTTGATAATTTTGATATTGATGGCTGGCTGGTAGACCCTGAAGATACAACCAAATTAGTTAGACCTTCTCCTATTACTTCCAACGGAGAATTAGTTGGTATTGAATTAGAAAAAAGAAATAATTAAAAAGGAATAATTAAATGAAACTAATTAATCATAGTAAATTTTTTCAAATTATTGATAAAATAAAAGAATTACTTGTAGATTTTAAAAGTAATGGAGATGTTACTTTTGAAACTTATGATTGTAATAGAATTTATTTTTATTACAATAAATCTAAAATTTCAGTATCCAAATTTATACGTGGAACAAAAGAAACTATAAAAATAATATTTGAAGTATTTGAATTAGATAGCACCAGTTTATATAGCGATAATCCTGTTTGCAGTTCCAATAAAGAATTTGATTTTCAATATGGGAAAGAGAATTATGATTTAGTTTGTGAATATATAGCTAATCTAATTAGAAAACATAAAGAAACTTATCAATTACTAGAAAAGGAATAATTAAATGAAACTAACATTTAGTAATAGATTTTTTGGGATTACAGATAAAGTAAAAGATCTACTTTTTAGTTCAGAATATACTGAAGAAATATTTGTTGATTTTTTCTATGATGATAGAATTTATTTTCAAGAAATTTATTTTTATTATACAAATCATAAAATTGTAGTAAGTAGACCTATAAAAAATCAAATAAGAGTATTCTTTCAGATGATTGATTTGTCTAATATGAAAGAAATATGTAGTTCTTCTATGGATTTTGATTGTGAAAATGGAATTATTAATCAGGAACCAATTGCAGAATATATTGTTAAACTTATAGAAAAATATAAAACAAATATTGAGGAGTAAAATATGAAGGGGTATATCAACGGACCATTTAATTTAAAACTTGCAAATGCTGGTCCAGGTAGGATAGAAGTATTTATTAATGATGGCATTAAATATGATGTAAAAAAAATAAATAATGCTTACAACAATAGGTCATCTGAACCTATGAATGTAAATGATCTTTTAGAAGCAACTACAAAGAAAAAAGGTGAACCTTGGGGCAAACATAATATAAAAGATGTTATTTCTATTTATATGAAAACAAAAGGTAAGGAAGAGGAATGGAGTAAATTGAATTTAGATGATAAAATGAAGAGACATCTACAGAGAACAAGAGATGCTGATTTATCGTATCCTATTATGCTATTAGAAAGTGGACAGATAGTAGATGGTAATCATAGATTGGCTAAAGCTATTGTATCTGGATTATCTGAAATCAATGTTATTCCTCTTACATGGGAAGATATTAAAAAATTTCAACTAAAAAAGAAGGAGAAATAATAGACAAAGGACCAATTAATTTACGTAAAGCAATCAAAACATATTCAACATGTAATTATATTCGTTCTTGTGTAAGTGCTCTTGGAAGTAAATACCTTTACTGTGGACGTGGAGATCTTGTTGCTAAAAATGTTAATGATAAATCCGTGGTTTGGATTACAGAACCACAAATATGTGATGAATATACTTCATTTCCATTCTAAAAAATTAAATATTTTTTTATAAGAAGGAAAAATGATTGGATTTTTGTTTACTAACTGTTTCAATTGGACCACCTGAAATTGTAGATACTTTATTATTATCTTATTCTAATAATATAAAAAATCCTTATGCTTTAGTTATAGATAATGGTGATCCTTATTGGGACGGAAATAAATTAAAAGAAATATTATCTAAATTTAGTTGGGCATCCATTATTAGGATGCCCTCAAATATTGGTCATGGTCAAGCATTAGATTTAGGTATAAGACAAATAAAAAATTATTATGATTATGTAATTATTTGTGATTCTGATGTTGTTTTTGTAGAACATTTACATAATAATTTCAATGATATTTTTAAAGTATTTGAAGATAAAAAAGTTATTATGGCTTCTTGTTGGCAGGACTATAAAGATAAATATGGATTAATACATGAAAAAGAATTTCCTGGTATTAAACCTATAGAGAGACCTGATCCTTCTTTTGCCGTATTACATATAAAAAGATATATAGAATGTGAGATGCCTTCTTTTACTCCTATATTGGATAAGGAACATAGGGATGTTGGGGCGAGGATGGCGGAAATCTGTATTGAGAGGGGATTTCGCTTTCATACCCTGTATAATATACCTGTAATACATTTTGGACATTTATCTGTTCTTTCTCTGTGTGAAATAAATAAAATAGATTCGAGTAAAATTCCTTATATTGATGAAGCATTAGCATCTAAAAGAAGATTTATTGCGTTTAGAAAATATTTATTAAAGGAGTAAATTAAAATGGAAATTAAAATTTCTGAAGAAACAAAAGCATTATTAGATAAACTTGTTCTTTTAGTCAATGAAAAACGAGATGGTAAAAAAGGATGGAAATCTTCAACTGTTGGAGTTGTTTCTAATTGGCGAAGGCATGATTATGACAAAGATATAATTGAATTAAATAATAAATTAGTTGATTCTTATATAGGGAGAACTAAAATAAAATATAGTGAATCATATATTCAATGTATTAAAAAATTAAAATTATTATCTGATTTAATGTCTCAAGGACAAAGCAATTCTAAAAATGCTGACGAAATTAGAGATGAAATGGATAGTTTGCTTCGAGATATGACTCCAGAAGAGAATCAATTAAGTGGCCATATATCAGAATCATTATATATTATGGATGGAGATATTAAAGGAACAAAACGTAGCGAATCATATATAGAATATATTAAAAAATTAAAATTATTACATAATTTAATTTCTCAAAATAACGATTTAGAAAATGGAGATAAAATTAGAGATGAAATGGATCCTCTGTGGAACAATATGATACAAGAAGAAAGAGATTTAAGTGGACATGTTTCAGCAGCATTATATATTATGAATAAAAAGGAGTAAATATAATTGCGCAACATGACTACAGAAGAAACAAAAGAATTATATGAAGCAAAAGCAAAGTATTATGATAATTATTATTGCTCAATTCTATATAAAAACTGCGCCGAAGAATTGAAAAATATTCTTTCTAAATTACCTAAAAAATATAATTCTATTCTTGAATTAGGTTGTGGGACTGGCATATCTACATTGGCCATAGTTGGATCAAGACATTATCCAGAAATAGTATCCGTAGATATTTCTAAAGAAATGATAGATAGAGCTAAATTTAAAATATGTGATTATTTAGGAGAACCACAGAGATTAAAAGAATTAGTATCATTCATAAATGGAGATGCTAAAAAATTAAATTTGGGAAGAAAATTTAATTGTCTTGTATATCCATATAGTATCCATTGTTTGGGAATGAAAGGATTTGAGAACTCTATTAAACATTTAGATGATGATGATGGATTTATTGTTATATATGGAATTAAATTAAAAAATAAAATAAAGAGTAATTTTATTTCTAATTTATTTTCTTCTCATCCAGAATTATTTGACAATGTAAAAGATGAAAATATTTCTTTAGATAATATATTAGAAGTTTTTCATAAAAACAATATAGGGGAGCTTGATGTTGAAGAACTTATATTTGATTATCCTGAAAATTTAGAATTGACGGCTGAAGGAGTTGCTATATCTTTACTTGGTAAAGGAATATTTGGTCATAATCAATATCAATTTACTGATAAAGAAGAAAAAATAATAATTGATTTTACAAGAAAATGGATGACTCCACTAACAAAAGAAAAAGAAGAGGATTTGAAACAAATTATTGCAGGTGATACTTTATTTATTAAAGGATATAAAAAACAATCATTAGGTCATAAACATAGAAATAATGATAATATGTTAGTTCAATGGCATGTAACAACTAAATGCCAGAATAAATGTAAACATTGTTATGTTTGGGATGAAAGGACGTATAAAGAAGAGTGTAAAAATGAAATGACTTTTGAACAAGCAAGAACTATATTAAAAGATATAGCTAAATATTCTAAAAATAATTTTTCTATTAATTTTTCTGGTGGAGATCCATTACTTTGTGATTGGTTTTTAGATTTAGTAAAAGAAGCTAAATTATTAGGTGGTAAGAGGTTAGGTATATTAGGGAACCCTGATCTTTTAGATTTGGATATGTGTAAGAGAATAAAAGAAGTAGGTATAGATCATCTGCAAGTTAGTTTGGAAGGTGATAAGGAAACCCATGATTCTATAAGAAGACCTGGTTCTTTTAATTTAATTGAGCCTGCTATAAAGAATTTAAAGGAAGTAGGTATAGAATCTGCTATTATGTTTACTTTAAGTGCTCAGAATAAAAATAAATTGTATGATGCTATGGAATGGTCTGCTAAATGGGGCGTAGGCGTGTTTGCGTGGGCCAGATGCTCTCCTGTTGGTCATGGTGCTACTATAGACGAGAAAGAAGAAATAATCTCTCCTGGTGAGTTTAGGGACATATTAGTGAAGTATTTGGAATATGAATTAATTATTCAGGAGAAATATCCTGAATGTAAAACTAAATTTGCTCGGAAAGAACATTTGTTCAAGCCCTTGTATGATGAATTAGGATTACCTTGGATAGATTTAGTTGGTAGAGGTTGTGGGATATCTAATAAAATGTTAGTTATATTAGCTGATGGGACTACAATGGGATGTAGAAGAGCGCCATTGATTTCTGGAAATATAATAAAAGAAAATATAAAAGATATATTAGGTGGTGAATGCTATAATTTATGGAATGATTGGAGTAAAATAGAAGGGTGTGGAACTTGTAAATATATTGGTTGTTGTAGAGGATGCAGGGCAGTTGCTTATGGGAGCACTGGTAATTATTTTTCTAACGATCCTCAATGCTGGCTTGCAAATAAGGAGAAATGAAAAATGAATGAAAAGTTACCCATTCCATCTTTATATAGTGTGCTTGCTTTGGTCTATTCATCAAAACCAACTAAATATGAATTTTTAAAAAAGATATGGCATAAATTTTTCTGGGGATAAATTAAAATGAAATTGGATGAAGCATTAGAAAAATTAGATATATATAATTTAGATGTTTTTGGCATAACTAGTATGAATATTAGTAAACCAAATGAGTATTTAACTGAAATGACTATAACTTTCATTGTTAATTCAATGGATAGCAAAAAACAAAAATCAGTAATAAAATCAGAACCAAGTGAAAAACAAAAATCAAATAAAAAACCAATTAAAAAACAAAAACCAGTAATAGTTCCAGAACCAGCAATAGAACAAGAACCAAATAATGAATCCGCATTGGAATTTTAATCAAGGAAAATAAATTAAAATGAAAATAATGATTATAGGTAAATGGCCTCCAATCCAAGGTGGTGTCTGTGCTGATACTTATAGATTAGCTAAAGGATTAGGTGAACATGGCCATGAAATTATTATTTTAACTAACGCATGGGAAGTAGAGAGCGAATATAGAAGTAAATTATATGGAGATGATATAGATAAATTACAACCTAAAAATGTTTCTTTATTTTCTACTGTTACCTATGAAAATAAAAAATTATTTCATATTCCATCAACAGATATGACTATTACCAAACTTGTATCCAGAGGTATTGAAGCCATAGAAAAGAAAGGTAAACCTGATCTTATTTATTCTTATTATTTTGAGCCTTATTTGACTGTTGGATATATATTAAAATCTATGTTTAATATTCCATTATTAGCCAGACATGCTGGTAGTGATATAGGAAGATTAGCTTTAAGTAGTCAAGTAAAACCTGCTTTTATGAAAATGCTTCAGAATGTAGATGGATTACTTACTACTCATGGACATATAAAGAAATTTATTGCTTGGGGTGTTCCAGAAGAAAAAATATATAAATTACCTCCTTCTTATATACCTGATGATTTTTCTCTTCCAACCGAAACTATGAATTTTAATGATATTGCTTTAGATGGAGAACCTAAAGTTTCTGATAATGATATTATATTTCTTATGTATGGCAAGGTTGGTCCTTGGAAGGGAACATACGATGCTTTAGCTGCTATAGATAATAAATTTTCTTTTAACCATCATTTAGTTTATTTGTGTGGAAATAATCCTAAATTTCCTGGACATAAGAATATGACCAGATGTCATTTTGTTGCCAACTGGATAGTTCCTAATGCGTTAGCTAGTTGTGATGTTGCTATGTTTTTAGAAAGAGATTTTCCTATTGTTTTTCATGGTCCAATGATATTTAGAGAAATATTAAAATCAGGAACTGCTTGTATAGTTTCTGACGAAATAGCTGGCAAGCAATTTTTTAAAGATAAATTAAAAGATGGGGAGAATTGTTGTATTGTAAATCCAAAGAATATAGAAGCATTAAAAGAAAAAATGGAGTTTTTAGGTAGCAATGTTCAAAAAAGAATTTTAATAGCCCAAAAAGGATATGAATTGATAAAAGAGAATGATGTTTCCTGTGAAACATCTATTGGTGGTTATCTTGATATTTTTAGAAAAATAATAAATGTCAATAAAAAATAGTTTATTAAAATCAGATTTAGGCGTTCTTCATGTTTTATGTTTAATTAGATTTGCTTCTGATTCCATGCCTCCAGGAAAAGATTTATCAAGCAAAATAAAAGTATATTCAGATAGAGAAATAAAATTTAATTTCCCTATTATGCTATTAGATAATAAAAAAAATAAATATCAATGTATAAATATTGATTCTATAGAATCAACTAAAAAATATTTGTCTGAAATATATAAAAATGGTTTCATGTCTTATTGGGATATTAGAAGAGATATTGATTATGATGGTAAAACCATAATATCTGATTTTCCTTTTATTGATAATAAATATAATAATATAATATATAAAAATATAGAAGATACTATAAAAGCATCAGCATTTATCGTAAAATATAATATACAATTAGCATATCTTGCTCTATTGAATAGAAAACCATTATTAACAACAGAAAAAATATATAATTTTTTATTTAAATATGGATTATGGGATAATTTTTGCTATGTAATGGAAAATGATAATTATACTAAAATATTAGAAAAAGAATTTGGCGCAAAACAAGAAAATATAGAAGATATAATTGATTCATCGTGGATAACTAAAGCCTCAAGTAAAGATTATTCTTTTTATTCTCATTTATATAATTTTAGAATTTCTATTTGGAAAAAATCAAAAGATATAATAAGGACAGGTCCAATAAGTAGTGGTTCATCTGGTAAGCCAAGATTTATGTCTTTATTAGATAAAAAATCAGAAATTATACATAGGAAAAGTTGGTATGAATGGGTTCCCAGTTTTACAAAAAATAAACCTTTACTTTTATGGTTGGATTCAACGTGTATAGGGAATAAAATAAGACCAATTTCTATTAGAGATGCTGATGGTTTTCTTATTGAATCAAGAATACCTTGTAGGAATTGTAGTCCAAGTGATATATTGAAATCAGTAATAAGATTAAGAGCTAATTGGTTATGGGGATTTTCTAATCTTTTATTCTGGTTATCAAGAGAGTGTGAGAAACAAAAGATAATTAAACCTTTTGATTTAGTTGTTAGCACTGGATGTACTTTGAGACCTTATTGGAAAGAACATATATTAAAATATTTATCTAAAGAATTAGTTGAAGTGTATGGTAATTGTGAATTAGGATGTATTGGGTTCCCTTGTAAAGATAATTTACATTTAAGAACAGATATGGTATCCTTTGAAAATAAAGAATATAAATATAATTTAAAAGAAACATATTTTAGTTGTTTATATAATACTTTTGCTCCTTTAGTTGATGTTCAATCTTTTGATTGGGTAGAAGTAGGTGGAGAATGTAATTGTGGGAGTAAGTATCCGGTAATAAAATCAATAAAAAGATTATCCGATTATTATGAGAATATATATTTAGGTGACAATTTATATATAGATGAATTATATAAAATGGGGATTGATGCTGTTAGTTTAAATATAAAAAATAATAAATTAAATGTTAATTTATTTGATTATAATGATGATTGTATTAGAATAATTAAATCTTTATCTTTATTGTTAGATAAGAAGATGGGGAGCATCACATATAAAGATTCTGTTTGGGACGTATGCGAGAGAAATGGGAAATTACAAACTATTAAAATTATTTAAGGAGTAAGTAATGGGTAAAATAAAATATCATGTTAGTTCCAGACGTTCAGAACTTGGGGAATTAATAGAAGCGTCATCTCCAGAAGAAGCAGCATGGTTATTTGTTAGAGCAATACCAGATAATCCACAACATCCAATGTCCAAACCAGATTTTATAGACAAAAAAGCTTGCGTTCGTTGTCCAGAGGGGAATATTTATGAATTTTATATTAAATATAAATGGACTAAGGAGCAAATCTGTTCAGTAGGTGTAACTTCCATGTTTGGCGAAGGTGACGATATCCCTTTTTAATAAAAAAGGAGTAAGTAATGAATTGGTGGAAATTTTTTAAATGGTTCACAATTTCTTGGTGGGAATATCTTTTAGAAAAATGTGAAGGATGGGATAATTTCTGGTGTCGCGTAAAAGGACATCCTCATGGAATTGTTTTCTATAATCCTAATGGATTGGAACCTGATACCCATTGTAAAGATTGTGGAGAAGATATAGGGTAAAATAATATGAAGAACTACGGGTATAAAAAATGTGTTTATTCTGTTATTGATTTTATTTTAACAAAAAATAATATCAATATACCTCATAGTTTTATCAAAACTTTGGAAGATATGGAGTTGCCAGAACAAAAAGGTATAACTATTGCAGGACAAATACTTGCTCTATTAAAATTTATGCCTGATTCTTTTATTACTGCCTATGTATTACGAAACAGATCTCCTTGTGATAATTTTATGAGTGCTAATTGGGATATTTGTCTAAAAGAATGTAATTCTTTTATTAAAGAAACAGATAATAAAGATTATATTTTATGGGGTGAGCAGTACAAGGAATTATTAGAAATAATAAAGAAAAAGAAAATAGAATTATATGTTCCCCACACTGGTCCGGACATTAACGGATTCGTAATGTCGTCGTGCAACCAAGAACAGAATGTTATGGTTGATTTTGATTTGGGATCTTTGTGGGGAGTTTTTAATGGTAAAGAGAAATGGCATACTTGTATTTTGAAGAATAAAAAAGATAATTGTGTTGAATTATTAGATTGTGATTATAATTTCAATAAAAATAAAAAGACAGGTGAATCTTTTTTTGCTGATTGGAACAAATTAATTAGTTGTACCTCAACTTTAATTATAGTAAATAGAGGGGTATTGTAATGGAATCTAAAGATATTATTCCTGAATATATCAGTATTAAAGAATTATTAAAAGATTCTATCCCATGTAATTTATTTGAAGAAGTTATGAAAGAAAGAGAAGAAAGATTAAGTAAGCAATTAATTGATCCTTCTATTGTTAGAAAGAATCAAGATTGGGGAATAATTGCGAATCAAGTTGTATAAGGAATAATTTATGTTTTTGAAATCAAATCATATTTATAGTGGTCATTTAGAAAAATTAGTCAACTCTGGTCTAAAAAAGACTTGTGGTTTAGCGGAGAAGGCTGTTGAAGATTTTTTATCTGAATGGTTAAAGAATAACGAAGAATTCAAAGGGCATGTATTTTCTGTTGGAGGTTATCCAAGAGATAAACTTTGGGGTATTGATTCTGATGATTTAGATCTGATAGTTGATATTTCAGGTGGAGAAGGTGCAAGAAAATTAACACAAGTTTTATTTAATGAATTTGGAAATAATAAATTATCTCATCCTATTCAACAAAGAAATTATCCTATATGGAAGATGTCATTTAAAGATAACATAGAGTATAAAGGGAAAATATATAATACAAAAGGTGCAGATATTGATTTTGCTGATCCTCAAAAAGAATCTTTCCCTGATGAGAGTTCTAGACAAAGAGTAACAACACCAGGGACATTAGAAGAAGATGCTTTAAGAAGAGACTTGACGATAAATACTCTTATGCAAGATCTTACGTCACAAGAGTTTGTGGATTTAACTGGATATGCAAAAGATGATATATTAGATGGTACAGTTAGAATTAATCCCAAGGTAGATTGGAATAAAATATTATCAGAAGATCCATTAAGGATGCTTCGTGCAATAAGATTCTTTTCAGTAAAGCCTCAATTAAAAAGATTTGATAAAGCTATGTTAGATGCTATTAAAAGAAATGCGTCACAGATTGAGAAAGTATCATCAGAGCGTATAATGGAAGAATTAAAGAAGACTATGAAAGCTGGTAAGTTAAATGATACTATGTCTATGATGCAAATTACAGGTTTACTTCAATATATATTTCCTGAATTGCAATCTCTTATTGATACTCAACATGACATGGGATATACTCATCAGGAAGGTTCTATCTGGGCACATACATTATTGGTTCTTAAAAATGCTCCTCCAACTATAGAGGGACAATTAGCGGCTCTTTTACATGATGTCGGTAAACCACAAACAAAAAAAGAAATAGATGGGAAGTTTCATTTTTACGGGCATGATAAAGCTAGTGGAGAATTAACTGAAGCGATACTTAGAAGGATGAAAATGGATGGAGATACTATAGAAAAAGTAAGAAAGTTAGTTGATACCCATATGAGAGCACCTAATAGTTTATATGATAAGGATTTAAGTACAAAACAAGCAACTAAAGTACTACGTCGTTACATTAGAGATATGGGAGATTTGTTAGAGGAAGCTCTTGCACTAGCTGAAGCAGACCATCTAGGTACATTCCCTGTCGGTCCTAATCCTATCCCAGGAATTAGAGATAGAATAAAACAATTGCAGGAAGAGACACCAGTAGTACAAAAGAAACCAGTATTAGATGGTTTTAGAATTATGAATATATTAGGAATAGATCCTAAAAAAGATAAAAATAGATTACCTGAAGTTGGTCGTGTCACTAAATTTATTTTAGATTTAATGGATGGGGATCCAACTATAACCAAAGAAGAAGTAACTTCTAAAGTCATTGCTGCAAAAGATAGTTTTAAAGAAAATATAAATTTATCAAATAATAAATTTAGAGATAATTTAATGAAACTAACATAATATAAATAATAAAATGAATAATAACATTCTAATTTTTAGTGGTGCAGAAACAGGCAACTATGGAGATATAAAAGATTTAGAAGTTATTACAAATCAATTAAAATTAAATCATCATAATTTTTCTATTTATGGACCTACCTCAATAAGAAAACATAGCACTTCTTTCATAAATCAATTTGATTTAATTATATTAGCTGGTGGTGGTCAATTTATGGATTATCTACAAACAGATAGTCCATATCTACCTATTGATGATTTAGATGTAGATATACCTATAATTATATGGGGATGCGGATTCAATAAAGATTATTTAGAAAAAGACTTTTCCAATGATTTATTATCTAAATTTAATATGTTATTTAATAATTCCATTCTAACAGGAATGAGAACTCTCAAAGACGTTGAATTAGCTAAAAAATATACAAATAATGTTTTTTATTGTCCCCCTCCGTCTTCCATGCTTCATAAACATAATATAAAAAATAATAATTATATAGGTGTATCTTTATCTGTCCATACACCTACTTGTAAATCTTTATTTAGATATTGGAAGAAAATAATAGAAAATATAAAGATAGATAGTCTTTTTCAATCGTTACCTCCAGTATCTCCAGATGATATAGTTTTAGATTTAGATAAAGAATTATTAAATCAGGATATATTAGAAGCAATGAGTAAATGTTTTTTAGTTATATCTAATAGGTATCATATTTGTATGTTGGCATTATCTATGGGAATTCCATGTATGGTTATGGGATACAATATAAAATGTGATTATTTAATTGAGAACTTTGCTGATACACTAATAAAAATAAAAAATGATAATATTGATGAATGTATTACCAAAGCAAAAGATATAATGTCTAATGTTCATGATCTTTCAATAAAAGCTAAATATTGGAAAATAAATACAGAACATAATTTTAATTTATTTTTGGAGAAGATATGTCGAAAACTTTAGTTGTTATGTGCGCGCATTTTACAAACGGAGCTTTAGCATTAGATTGTATAAAAGATATATTAAAAACAACTAAAAATATTTTTTTAATTTCTAATAATATGCACACAGATGACTCAAGAGCCGCTGAAGAGATGGGGGTGCGTGTTTTCCACGCAGAAGACAACTTAGGCCCGTCCAGGGGCTGCAACATAGGTTTTAGAGCCGCTATAAAAGGTGAATATAACTACGTTTGTAAAATCGATCCTGATACTGTCTTTTTTTCTAATGATTGGTTAGAAGAATCAGAAAAAATAATGAATAAAAATCCAGGAACAGGTATATTAGGTAATGTTCGGAATTGTTATTCTATTTTTGATAAATTAAATTCAATAATGGATAAAATGGGTAAAAAATTATTGTTTAATAAAAGAAATTTTAATCATGTTCAAGGTGGATTTCAATTTATTAGATGTTCTGCTTTACAATTAGAAGGTTTATATAGTGAATTTGATGAACCAGTATTTGAAGATGTTGAGTTATCATGGAGATTTCTACACAATGGATGGGATATAAATAATTTAGATGGATGTATTTGTTTTGCAGCAGAAGATTATATTAATTTAGAACGGCATATAATAAAAAATACTAAAATATATCATCCTATTAAATCCTTATCTATAAAAAAGAAAATAAAGGAATATTGGAATTCTCTTAATTGTAGGTAAAAAGGAGTAAAAAATGAATGGACACAGCTATGGTGAATTGGTAGAATTGATACGAAATAATATTAATAGTGAAAATTTTGAAGAATTTAGTAAAGAATTTGCACGAGCAACAGTGAATGCTATTTCTTGGGATGGGCTAAAAGTTGATTTTATTTCTGAAAAAGAACCAACAGATAGTAAAATTGGACAAATATTTTATATTAAAAATAAAACAAAAGAAAAATAATCTATGATAATTAAATTACCTGATCCTATAGGAGATGCTATAGCTTTAAGAGAAGCAATGGAATCAATTCAGGTTGGTTGTTTAGGATTTTATAATGATAATTGTGAAACAATATATAAAGATTTAGTAGCAAGAAGAAATTATTACGATATAAATATATATGATTTAAAATCATCAAGAAAATTTAAAACAAATATAAATTTAATAGAAGCATTCAAAGACATAATATTATGTAATCAGGATTTATTTTATAATATAAAAAATAAGTATGAATTAGAAGAAGAAAGTGTAGATTTACCTGGTCAATTTATTGCTTGTGATATATGGGCTAACTGGGCAGAAAAAAGACCAAATCCAGACAAGCTAATAAATACATTATATAAAATAAGAGATAAGTCAAATTTACCTCTTATTTTTTTAGGGGCTTATGTAAAAGATGCTTCTGGTGAAATGAGGGGTGAAAGAAAATATGATGTTATTGATTTAGTTGGTAAAACAAATATAAAACAAATCATTTATATAATTAAAAGAGCTTCTTTATATATTGGTCCTGATAGTGGATTGATGAGATTTGCTACTTATTTTAATATTAATTCTTTAATTATATCCATGTCTACTACTCCTGAATGGACTAGGAATAAAAATTATTTAAGTGCTGATTTGCCTTGTATTGGATGTTACAATAGAGGGATTGTTGGGATAAAAGAAAATAGTTCTCCAAGGTGTCCATATAAAATTAAATGTTCTAATGAATGGAATGAAGATTTACTGATTGAGAAATCTTTATTTCTATTAAAGGAAAAAGAAACAATAAAATAGAAATATAAGATATATTATTTTTTATTTAGGAGTTGATAATGAAGAAGTCAAATATTAAGGGTTGGGAAAAGGAAGCGTTATCTAAATTGAATCCTATTGAGCTACGTCAAATCAAGACTGGTTCGATGGAAAAGGAATCAATTGATAATATTATAGATAACTACAAATATGAATATGATTTAATTAAATTTGCTGTTGGTGTTGGTTATATGATTAAAGAAGCTGGTGAAATAGAAAATATACTAGAACGAGCTAGAAATTCAAAATCTAGAGAAGAAGCTACTAGTATTATATCAAATTCTTTAAAATCACTAAATTTTTCACAAGATAGAATAGATAATATTTTTAACTATAAAAGAGTAAATGATATTTTAAAAAGTTTACCAAATTCTCCTTCTTCTACAGTTGCTCCTCCTGTAGCTACTTCCACCCCAACTCCACCTACCCCAACTACTCCTGTTCCCCCTGTCGATCCTGCCAATACTCCTCCAGTTACCACTCCAGAACCTACTAGCAAATCCGATAAAGTAGGAGGTGGTATGGACGACAATACTGCTAAATATGGTTCTTCTAATCCTTTTTTCAAACTACCTGACGATCAATTTAAACAGGAAATGGAGAGAGTTGAAAAATCTGGATTATCTGGTGATAAACTTAAGAGTTATATGATGGCCACATATCCATTCAATGCTATTCCTTTATTTGGAACAGGATTGAAAAAACAAAATGTAATTGATTCAATCAAATCAGTATTAGGGGATAAAACTGATAATCTGATTAATGATACGAGAATACAAGAATTATTAAATAAAACTTTTCCTACTGAAGTTAAAAGAGAAAAGAAGCCAAGTGCTAAAAAGTCTGTTGAAAAACCAGATGGTGCTCCTGCTACTCCTGAAAATAATAGTATGTTTGCTCAATTCCTTAAAAAACCCAATGTTATTAAATCTCAACAAATTATTAATTCTGTTGCCCCAGAAGATAATAAAAAATTACAAGAACATATTCTCAAAAATATAGACCAAAATTCTTTTATTCCTTATATTAATAGTTATATTTTATTGGCGAAAACCGTATTTAGTTTACAGAAAGGTAATTTAGAAGAACTTAGGAATAATTTAAGGGCCATAAGTTCATACGGAGTGTGTTCAGACTATGTAGAATCTTTTTTAAGTTCGGCATTGCCTAAATATTCAAGAACAGTTGATAAAATAATAAATGTATCAAGGGAAAAGGGTAGTAAAGCAATTGATGATATATGGGGACCAGTATTGAATAGAATAGCTATGAGGATTTCACAAGGAACAGCCGGTATTACTGCTCCTAATGATATTATGGAAGCATTAGCTTTACCCGCTACAGCTATGGCAGCATGGAAAAAGAATCTAAATAAACGGGTAGGTGGGGCTTCTGAATTATTTAAAGCTATATCTAGAATAAATTTATTACCAACTTCTATTAGAAAAAATGATTTATTACCCATGCTAAAAACAAATCCAGATGTAGGTAAAGCATTAAATTTATCTTCTGGCCTAATAGGAAAAGCTTATCAGGCATATCAGGATACTATAAGAGATGCTGGATTACCTTCTGGTTTAAATGAAAAACAATTCTATAATGCTTTATTTGATATTTTAAGTAATCCTGCGGCACTATCGAATATGCAAGGAATGATGGGAAAAGCAAAAGATATAGGTAAATCTCTTGTTGG
>ERZ1292632.1503-Hain-H43-01um-R2-1503-length-22361-cov-6_pt1 | contig 22361 bp, 28 predicted proteins | sample MGYA00564407_ERZ1292632 | MGnify/ENA primary metagenome ERZ1292632 (study PRJEB36523, sample SAMEA6512637) | groundwater metagenome | collected 2019-01-08 | study: AquaDiva: Metagenomics assemblies of 32 groundwater samples | reverse complement strand
TAGGTTAACTAATCTTTACCTAGCGTAGGTCTGTTCCGCTTTAGTTTAAAGAACCGGCTCTAATTAATCGTTGATTTCAGCCGAGTTTTACTCTAGAATTCAGTAATGCCAGCACGAAACAGATTTTCTCGTCAGTTATTTTCAGTCCTGACAATCGTCTTTATTTTGGCGATTGGCTGGAGTTTGTTTGGTGTAGGCAAAACCAAGCCGACGCAAGATGTTGCCATCTCGCAGATTGTCAAAGAAGTTAGCGATGGCCGAGTCGATCAGATAGTTGTTGAAGGCAACAAGATAACCGCTGTCACTAAAGACAAGATTCAGCTGGTTGCCTACAAAGAAGCCAGCGAGGGGTTGAAAGACTACGGCATTACTGGCGATAAAGTGACGATCAATATTAAAAATCCTGATTCTGGCGCCCTTTGGACGACGTTGCTAACGGTTTTTCTACCGTTCTTACTTATCGGGGGGTTGCTTTACTTTATGACCCGCCAAGCTCGCTCGGGCAACAATCAGGCCATGTCGTTTGGTAAAACGACCGCTCGGCTGGATGATGGAAAAAAGGGTGTCAGCTTTAAAGATGTCGCCGGTATGAAGAATGTTAAGCAGGAGCTGGTAGAGGTGGTTGATTTTCTGAAAAATCCCGCCAAGTTTAAGGCTCTCGGCGCTGAAATTCCCCACGGCGTATTGCTAATCGGACCAGCCGGTGTCGGTAAAACACTACTGGCCAAAGCTGTCGCCGGCGAAGCTGGCGTACCTTTCTATTCCATCTCCGCTTCCGAATTTGTAGAAATGTTTGTAGGTGTGGGCGCTAGCGTCACCGGCGATACGCCGGTACTGATTCGTCGCAACGGCCAAACCAAGCTATTGCCGATATCAGAAGTAGTGGATGGCTTCTACAAAGGAAATCAAGAGAATATCGTCGTGCCGGTCAAGGGACTGGAGACTCTCGGGGTTGAACGAGCCAAGACTGGTTTCCGGGGCTACAAAAATAATCCGGAAAAATTCAATGTTGGCGGATCCAGGTTCGTCAATGTATCCGGTGTTCTTCGTCACAAAGCTAAAGAGATTTATCAGATTCACTATCTCGGTGGTGTAATTGAAACGACTGGTGACCATAGCGTTTTTGTTCGCGAACATAATTATGTTCAGTCGAAGCGAGCCGACCAGCTCCAGCCAGGCGATATTTTAGCAAACCTCCCCTACAAAGTCCGCTCGACTTTCGTGCCTGGTATTGGCACAACCCATAAAGTAAAAGCCCATCTATTTGATCGAACCAGCAAGGATCTGGAGTTGGATATTTGGGGCGAGGAAAGCGTTATTAATCTTGCTAACTATCAATATGCTTTGGCTCGTGCGGGTACGGCAAGTCAAGCCGAGATCGGGCAAACGATCGGTGTTAGCCAAGCAACCGTCGGTAATTGGCAGAACAATATTCATCAACCGCGCTTCCTTAGTAATGTTAGCGTTGGTTATGGTTTGCCGGAAAAAGTAACCGCCGATGAGGACTTGATGCGTTTGTTTGGTTATTACCTAGCCGAAGGTCGAGTAACGCCATATTGTCTCGAATTTGTATTCGGTAGCCACGAGCCAGACCTTCATCGCGATTGCATCGAGTTATTACAAAAGTATTTTCATTTACCGGTAAGGGTCGAGGAGACAGAAACAAACAGCACTCGCATTATCGTTTCGTCCCGACCGCTGGCTGATTTTTTCCGCCGCCACTTTAGTACTGGTAGTCACAGTAAGATTTTACCGTCATGGGTTTGGAGTTTGCCCAAAAACAGTATCCATCAATTAATCGAGGGCTACGCCGCCGGTGATGGGTACACGACCCAGGAGGGTAAGTTGTCCATTACTTCCGTTAATCGGGAAATGATCTCCCAGCTAGCCTGGTTACTGGCAATGCATGGAGTTCAGTGTGGCATCCGCCAAACCGAAGCGCCAGAAAGAGTTATTCGTGTTCGGACCGTCGCCGCTTCCACTGCTTGGAATCTGATTATTGGCAAAACCAGCAATCTTTGGCTGGGGGCAACAGAATCGAAGTCTCCTAATCAATTCAAGAAGCCACGGGTGACGAAAATCGTCAAGAAGCCATACGACGGTTTCGTTTACGATTTAGTTGGTTGTGATAACGAGGCCTTCTTTGGCGGTCAAAAACCAGTTTTGCTCCACAATAGCCGGGTGCGTGATTTATTTGCTAAAGCCAAAAAGACGGCACCGACGGTGATTTTTATCGACGAACTTGATGCCGTTGGCCGTCAACGGGGCACTGGTTTGGGCGGTTCTCATGACGAACGCGAGCAGACCCTCAATCAAATTTTGGTGGAGATGGATGGTTTTGACACCGAGGCAAATGTTATTGTTCTAGCCGCTACTAACCGTCCTGATGTTCTCGATCCGGCCCTGCTTCGTCCGGGTCGATTCGATCGTAAAGTCACTCTCGACTTGCCCGATCGACCGGAACGAGCCGAAATTTTGGCTATCCACTCTAAGAATAAACCATTGGCCAAAGATGTTAATTTGGAAGAAGTCGCCAAATCCACCCCGGGCTTGTCTGGCGCTGATCTGCGCAATGTCGCTAACGAAGCGGCCATTTTAGCCGCTCGTGACAATCGCAAAAAAATCGAGCAAAAAGATTTTCGCAATTCGATCGAAAAAGTTCTGCTCGGTCCGGAACGAACCAGCCATTTGATGAAAGAAAAGGAAAGGGAGGTTGTTGCCTATCACGAAGCTGGACACGCGATAGTTGGACATATTCTGTCGGAAGTTGACACCGTCCATAAAGTATCAATTATCTCGCGAGGATCAGCCCTTGGTTTTACCTGGAGTTTACCGAAGGAAGATAATAAATTGACCTCTAAAAGTCAATTTGAACACGAAATCGCCAATCTGTTGGGTGGTCGGGCGGCCGAGAAATTAATTTTCAACGAGATTACGACTGGTGCCTCTAACGATCTAGATCGAGCCACTTCGATTGCCCGTAACATGGTCACTATCTACGGCATGAGTGACCTCGGGCCAGTTAAGTTGGGGGAGAACGACGAGATGGTTTTCCTTGGAAGAGAGATGGGAAGACACACAGTCCATTCAGAGAAGATGGCGGCTCGAGTTGACGAAGAGATCAGCCGATTTATCGATGACGGCTGGAAAAGAGCCTGCGCCATATTGAAAAAAGAGATCAAAACTCTCCGGTTAATGGCCAAGGAGTTAATCGAAAAAGAGACGTTGGCTGACGACGATTTACGATCAGTCTTTGCTACACTGAATGTAGCAAATAATGTCGTCGCCTAAGAGATTAGAGAAACTTTTCTGGATTACCGGGTGGATCTACGATTTTTCTAAAATCGCCACGATTTTGCTGATTGTTGGATTAGTATTTCATTACTTTATTTTCACCGTCTTGGTTGTCCGCGGTCAGAGTATGGTGCCCAATTTCACTGACGGCGAGGTGCTAATGATTAATAAAATTGCTTATCGCTATCAACAACCGGCTCGCGGTGATGTGGTGGCGATGTATTGGCCCGGCGAAATGGAGAAGCGTTTTATCAAGCGAATCATTGGCTTGCCGGGCGAGACAGTGCTAGTTGGTGCTGGTCGGGTTTCAATCAACGGCGAAGTCCTAAAAGAAAACTATCTTGATCCAGCCATCTATACTTCAGCCGAGCTGACTCGAGTCCTGCAAGCTAACGAATACTTTGTTCTTGGTGATAATCGCCTTGCTAGTTCCGACTCCCGAGCTTGGGGACCGGTGCCTAAAAGTTTTCTCATCGGTAAAATCGGCTCGGAAATCTTCCAGCTGTCCGCCCAAGCGGCTAATTAGCGGCCGGTCATAATTGGGACCTAATACAATGGCGGAAAACATCCTTTGACTGTCCCTCCGTTGCAGATTCTTGTTACACTCAAATAGATGACCAGATGACCGAGGAATTTTACAAATGCAAACAAGAAACTATTCGTGGCGAAAATTACGCAGAAATCGTTAGGAAAGCCAGGCGAATATATCATGATCTTTCCCGACAAACGAGACGCGATCCATTTATTCGATCGCCTCACTTCAACAAGGAAAAGGTTTTCTTGAATAGTTTCTGGGATCATTTGAACACCAAACGGCAAAAAGATAGAAAAAGACGCTTGAAATTCTATGGTTGCGCAATTGAATTGATAGAAAGGAATCGTCTTAGACCAGGAGCTCCTTTCAAGTCAAAAACAGAGCAACTTTTTCGATTCAAAGGAATTTCGGCAGACGGTCAGCAATTTATTGTCCAAATCCGGGAGGAGCTGAAAACCGGTCGGAAATATTTCACATCAGTTTTCCCGCTAGAGTAAACAAAAACTCCTCGCAGTGGTCTAGTAAGGACCGGCGCCAGGAGTTTTCTTGAACTAAGAGTACCAAGCTGAACCCTTTTTGTCAATAGCCAGGCCTTAAAAAATTCACCTGATTCAAGATGGTCTTGATTGGGAAAAATTTGGGTATAAAAAGTGGCGCAAAGGGGATTTCCTCTTCGCGCCGTTGAGATTGGCGGTTGTGCCGATTGGCACTTCAGCGACGCCGCCGCCGAGCGATGAATGCCAGGCTGAAGGCCATTAACCCGATCGTCGCCGGTTCAGGAACTGGGGCACCCTCGTAGACCTTGATGTTGTCCCAGTACCCAGGCTCGCTTGGCTGTTGTCCTTCCCAGCCATTAGCATATAGGTACACATACCGCCAGTGATTGGCGAAGCTGACACTCTCTTGGAACTGGTCATCAATGTACACGCGGGTCTCGTTGCCAAAAGCGTATAGATCGACTTTGTGCCAACCGTTACTCCTCATCAACGAAAGATCGTGCGAGCTGTGGCCGGCAAAAAGCGAGTACCTTGTGATTGATTGACGTGTATCGACGCCTATGGATAACATATTTGCCGAGGTTCCGCTCTGGTAAATTGCCGAGACCGAGAGTAGAAATTCGTACGGTTGCGCCCCGTTGTCGTAGAACCAGCCCGAATATGTTGTATCGCTTTGGGCGCTTCCGAGATCAACATAGATTCCCTTGTCGATTTGTCGGAGAGTGGAAACCGAATAGTTGCCCTTTTGTGCAAACCCTGCCACAACCCGAAAGTCCCCAAGACTTCCTTGCCAGGCCTGCCACTCCGGTCGAATACTCCCCTCAAAGTCGTCCTCGAAAAGAACCGTTTGAGCGAGTGACGAAGCGGCAAAAGCCGCGATTGCGATCAAAATATAAATGAACCTCAATTCCGTCCTCCTGCTGAATCATTTCCAGCCGCCAAATTGTATCGGAAAATCAGTCAAAAATCCAGGCCCTGAACTTAAAGCTATCAAAGATAGCTAGGGGTTGATGGGTTGTTTTTGGTTCTGAAAGAAGCGAATAATTCCCCAAATCGCAAAGCCCAAAAAAATGAAAGTCGCTATTCCAATAACAAACCAAAGCCAGACATTTGTGGATTTTATAAAATAAGAGATAGCGATAACCGCTAGAGGTACAATCAACCCTATTGTTATGGTGGACTGTGGAACGGTATCTTTCTGCTTCCGTTTATTGTCTCGGTTGATAAGTAATAGCCCAACTACAATCCCAAATAACACACTCCCAATATTTGTGCTATTGCCCGTTAACCAACCGAATAGAGTAAGTAGAATAAAAGCTACGCCAAACGCTGTATAACCAGTTAAATTTTCCATACTAAAATATTATACGTAAATAAAATGTTTCACAATGGGTTTGATTTCTATGTAGTTACTTCTGTTCGAAGTACCCTCTTGCCGGATTGTGTCGTAAAACAGGAAAGAGAGAATCGCCCCTTTTTATCAATCATCTGGCTAGCAAATGATCCTCACTTCAAATTATGGGAGAGCTTCACAAGCTTCGCCGTCACCATCTCGGTCAAGATTATGGTAGTCTTCGTCCGGTCCACCTTCGTCTTCAAAGAAATCTTGGGCTTCTTCTTGGGTGTCAAAATCAGAGCAATCATAGTCCCCACTACTGGGGGGACGTGTCGTCCCAGGAATATCTGGCCTATTGTTTTCTGTTCCAGCACTGGAATCTAGATAAGATCCAGTTTCATTAGCGGAAATCCACCAAATAACCGCGACAATACCTACTACAAAAAGTAGGCAACCACCCCACTCAGCCCATTTACTCCTCTCCATGGTCTACTGAACCCTAAGGGGTCTCATCTTATCTTTTGCTTGCCCTGTATCCCGCTGAAAGCGCATCACTTTCAGTTGCGAAGCACTTCTCTGCTTTTGTCCGACCATATGAAGCCCCACCGGGTACATGATATATTCCAGATTGAGCGTTACCCTTTATCGGTTTATCGACAGGACAGTCGTAGCTACTTGCCTGAGGCGTATACGGACTGATTCGAGTGTGATACCACCTCCAGCCGTACCAAAGTCCAATCGGGATGATGATGACTACTATCCAAACCCAACCTCTCTCATACCAAGGATTAGAACTGGTTCCTTTCCCCATTGTAGCCCTACTTTAGGCTGGTCTTGCCTCGTCCGATGGGAATTGGGATTAGCCACCATCGACTACCCGATCTTTCACTTAAGGCGTTGTACTCGCCAACTTTGGAGTTATATTTCTCGATGTTATTCTTGTAACGGCTGTAATATGGTTCAGCAAGACCCCCGTCCGTAGCGCGGGACTCCAGAGAGCTTATTTCGCTTTGGATGCCACTCATGTCAGTCTCTAGCTGATTCATTCTCTGGGTGTCATTGTAGTAATAGAGCTCTTGAGCGCCGTAGATCATCCCATTAAGTACTGCGTAAAGCACCACTATCTTTAGTAGCGCTGGAGTTCTTTCCCAGATATTTAGCGCCCCTTCCTTAAAGCTGGCTTCTTCCATATAAGGTATCCGATATATCGGTTATCCTATTTTTTTGTTCCGAAATCGTTTGCATGGCGGTTGTTTACTAATATCCGAATCGATAGCTGTTGTAGCCAGAGTAGTAGTCAGGCTGGGTGTAGTAGCTTGGAGTGTACCAACGAGAAGAATAATTTCGAGTGGGCGTGTAGTAGGACCTACTGTAGAGACTGCCCGATGAGTAGCCATTGCTTCGATAACTGTAGTTGTCGTACTTAAAGGCGTTCGGGTTTGAACGATAATACGGCTGAACATAAGTTCCGTTGCTCTTATAGTAACCCTTTGTATATCCAGCACTTGCAGATTGAGGTATTGCCAAAAAGACTAACCCACTAATCAAGACCGCTAATCCTAAAATCCAATATTTTTTCATTTATCCTTTCTGTTTTATACTTTCTTTTCTCTTGTAAACTTTTACTTGCACTATTATAGCATAGTTCCACGAATACTTGGTAGAGCGTTCGTGGAGTTTATTCTCTAATGAATGGGTGAAACCTGATTTTTCAGTAAAAACCAAAGAGGAACTTGCTCGTGAGAAAAGGGAATTTTCTAAACGGGTGGCTAAGAAGCTAACTAAACTACGCAAGGAAAAGAAGATGACCCAAGAACAACTTGCTTTTAAGGCGGGGTACTCCAGAAATGTGATTGGTAACTTTGAACAAGCTGTCAATTCTCCAACCGCTCATACTGTCTGGCGACTGGCCGCCGCTCTTGGTGTTGACCCAGGCGATTTCTATAAAGAAATATAGCGAGGGCTAATTTACCAGCGGGCCGCGGAGGCTAGTTAGTAGCTTGGATACTTGGCTAATAAATTCAACTAATTCATCAGCTAGTTGACCGGCATTCAATTCTTTAAAGCTGATAAACCAGTCCGGTTGAATAATAGTGGCGGAGGATCGATCAAAGCGTTGACCCCACTCGGCCGTTTTACCGAGCACAATCGCATAGGGCAGATAGTTTTCAAATGTTTGGTTGCGCGCCATCGTTGGGTCGATTGGATCGGCTGACCCTAAAAACTGCCCATAAGACAGCCAGGCCGATCTCTGTCGCAGGCCGTTAGGGGTGTAATGAGTCAGTTGAGCGGTCAATTTAATTATTAACCAAGACAAGATAATTGTGCCAACTAGAGGGATGAGAAGGTAGGGGGTACTATTAGTGGCGGCAGTCCAGATTAAACCGACGACACTAGCAAAGTAAAAACCTAAAGCAACCAATTTATAGCGAATCCTAGTAATGTGTGGGTTTTCGACGAAGTACTGATGTTGGGTAATGACCTCATAGATCTCATTGAAGGCACTGCGGATGGGCGGGCTAAAGAGCGTCTGTTTGTTTATTTCCGATATCTCTTCCGTTGATATTTTAACGCCTAGATTCGGTACGACTTGCTCTAAAATATTTTTTTCCCAGGGCTGAAGGTGTTGATCGGGCAGTCGTCGTTGCCCAAAATAATACTTAGCATCTTTCTTGATGATAAGTAGATAGCCTCGTCGGCAGAAATCTACCAATAATGCCACCACCTCTTCTGGGTAAATCTTTTTATTAACCAGCACACCCACTACCATCGGCGATAAATCAGCCGGCGGTCGGTTGACGGTTGGATCGATCGTCACCCTGTCTTGGCGTCGCTGGCGAACGATTAGAACGACCAAAATAATCAGTGCCGCTAACGGTAGGGATGCTCCCAGTACTAGCCAGGGTAGGCCGTCTAGGTTGGATAGCGCCAAGCGAATTTCTTGGTTGCGGCTCAAGTTCAAGACCGACTTTGGCCAGCTGGCATTAAGAGTCATTAAGGCGTTGGGACCAACTAGGTCGGCGGTGTAGGTAATGATTTTGCCAGAAACGGTACTAGATCGAGCACCGATAATCCCGCCGATAGCGTAGACATTGCCGACAAAAAGCTGTGGATCAACGCTTTGGCCCAAGTTAAATTGAGCCGTTACTTGGTTGATGGTAACTCCAGGGGTGTCGAGAACTTTGAAGAAAAATTGATCGCGGTCGTTATGACGGATTAGGGTACTAGTTGTGGTGTAATTAATCTCCCAGTCTCTGGCCGTGACGTTGGAGCTGATGAGTAAGCCGTTTGATTTTTTCCGTAGACTGATTTTATTTTTTGCTAACTCAACCCCATCGGCTCTAACTGTGAGGCCCTTGATATTAGAAAAGACCTCCCAGGACAACTGGCTTTTAGCGCCAAGTTTTAACTGCTGGCTTACTCCAATATTACCGCTTGTCTGAAGAGTGGCTTGCAGAAGGAGTGAATCGATTGTCCCGCCAGCCGCTTCCGCCGAACTGCTGGTTTGACCGATTACGAGCAGTATTGAAACTAACGCCAGAGTTAAATATCGCCTCATCTTCTCAATATATACTGATATGCTGGTATAAACGATGAAAAGATTGGCTCAGAGTTATTTAACGATATCGACGATACTAATCGTCTTGGCCAATCTGGCTTTAGTTGTCTTGTACGGTCGCCAATTCGGACTCCGTGCCGAAGGTGCGCTGTCATGTGTCGGGAAAACATGTACCGACCAACTGCTTCTGACCAATTTTTTAATTATCAATGCTTTCTTAATCGGACTACTGTTAGTTGGCTGGTTTGTGGTAATTAAGATTTTTCATCTCCACCGTCAATCGTAGCTGCTTGGTGGCGACTAAACCTGAAAATATATGCTAGTGTAAAGTTAAGAGCATGCGTCAAAAGCCGCTAATCATCTTGGGTTTAATAGTTATTGTCGCCTCGGCGGCCTATTACCGGCTAGCCACTCGGGCAACAACCGCCAAGGCGTCTGGCAGGCTTGAGATTGTCAATACTCCCGAGCGTTACTGCCCAACCCAGGCGCAAATAGTGGTAACGTCATCAATCAATCAAGTGCTACCCGAACACGACCAAACTGTGGCCGTTATCAATTGTCGAACGATTGAGATCAAGTCGCTAATCGGCACAACGGCTGACACTAAAATTATCTGGCTTAAATTGCCAGGCGCCTTAGCTGATAAAACTTCCATCGATTCGCCGACCGATTATTTTCAATTTAGCCCCCGATTAGGGGATGTTAACGGCGACAACGTAATTGACGAGATCGATCGTCGGTTGGTCGAAAATACCCTCCTGTCTGATGCGGCCGGCGTTATCAAGGCCGATATTGATGGCGACCAGAAAATATCAATAATTGACCTAAGTCTAACGCGGATAAATGCTGGCGTTGGTTCGGAGCGACCCGACGGTAAGAATTGGGGTGCCAATGAATCAAACACCCTGCGGACGAGCCGTCCAGGGTATGATTAATGGAATGTTTGTTAATTTTTATGTTTCACTTTGAAAAAGCGATCCGCCAGCTAGCGGAGACATCCCCGTGGCAAGCCAACGGGGTATTCACAAAAAAATGAATAACTCTCAAACACCGCCAACTCGGACGATGTTCATCATCGTTAGCATCCTAACTACAATTCTTCTTGTTGGTTCGGCAATTTTACAGCGAATTGTATTCAAAGCCGCCGAGCCAACTGCTAATATCTACTTCAACCAATCTCTAATCACTATTCGGCCGGGTCAAGATATCGATGTCGATATTCAGGCCGATTTTGGCACCAAGACAGTTTTAACCGGTGCGCAGCTCACCTTGTCATACGACAATCAGCAGCTCGAATTGGTAAAAATTATTGATGCCCCGGGCTGGCAAACAATCGCCTCCCAATCGAAAACTGATTATCAGCGGGTCTGGGTAATGACACCGACCAATCAAGCCGGTTTTATCGATAATCCAGCTGCCAAGGTGACTTTCGCAACCCTTCGGCTCCACGCTCTAGCGGAGGGATCTTCAAGCTTAAATCTCGATCCACTCGCAACCATTCTGGCGGCCAGTAGCCCCAGTAGCCCCAAAAGTGTCGACAATGTGGTGGCTTCGGTTCAAGACAGTCGGGTGATTGTGACCGCCTCGGCACCGGCGATAAAAATTGACGAGCCGGTCGACCAAGCCAGAATCAAAATTGAACAGTCTTCTCCCGAAGCTTCTTTTGGTAGCCAGCGAATAATTAATATCGACACTCTGCCAACTCCTAATTCGGCATTACTGCTAATAAACCTCCAGTATCCGGCACGAGTATCGGTTCATTTTGGCTCGACGAGGTCAATGGACAATACTGCCAGAAGTGCCACCACCAGCCAATCATCAGCCATCAAACTCACTGGGCTAGCCCCTAATCAGCGCTATTACTTTCAAGTTGTTGCTAGCTCGATTGATACGGCTGACCAAATTGTTAGTCAGACAAAAAGTTTTCAAACTCCTCAATTTAGCGTTCTGCCGATCGATCGAATCAAGTTTGTGATCTTCCCGCCCAAGGCGACTAACTCGACAGTGGCTTATGCCCTGTTTTATGATCGGGACGATCAAATCGTTGAACTAGCGACTCCAACCCTAGCAACCGATACCGATCGAGTTTCCATCAGTCCGTTGACCGCTATTGATGGTTTATATCAAGCTAGTTTAAGCAATCTTACCTCGACCAAGCGGATGGTTGACTTGACGCTTAGTCTTGATTCGAAAGAAGCTGTCAATACTTCCATGATCTTCGATCCAAACTTTTTGCCAAATCGACCAAAGAGTTTAAGTTTCCCCCTGCTAGTAGCCGATCAAACCGCCGTTAATACCATTTTAGCTCTCATCGGTCTGCTATTTGTTACTGGACTCGGATTTTACAAATTAACGCGGGCTAAATAAATATGTCGCCGATTAAACGCTTAAGTAGTATGTTTTTCGGCAGCCACAACCTCAAGCAGGCAGTCGGGATACTGTTCGTAACAGTTTTGATTAGTAATGTGTTGGGCTTAGCCCGAAATGTCATTATTGCTAACCGGGTTGGCCTGACTTACGGCACGATCGGACCGCTCGACAGTTATTACGCCGCTTTCGTTTTGCCGGATTTATTTTATAACTTTTTGATTGTTGGCGCTTTGGCAACAGCCGTTTTGCCGCTCCTAGTAAAGATCGATACCGACGGCGACGACAACGAGTTCTGGCGAACTTTTAATGTCTTAATTTCGACTGGTTTTACAGTGATTGTCGTAGCGATGATCGGGTTGTACATCGCCATGCCCTATCTATTGCCCCTACTAATTCCCGGCTTTGACCAAGCCACTCAAAAGACAACCATTGAGCTAGCTCGAGTCTTGCTCTTGAGCCCGCTCTTTTTCACCGTTTCCCAACTAGCCAGTTCGGCCCTGCAAGCCAAGCGCCACTTTGCCAGCCCAGCGTTAGCCCCAATTATTTACAATCTGGCGATTATCGGCGGTGCGCTACTGATCCCCGAATACGGTTTATCGGTTTTAGTGGCGGGGGTGATTACCGGTGCGGCCGCTCACTTTCTGATTCAATTGCCCAGTCTCTATCGGTTGGGTTGGCAGTTTCGTTTTACCTTCGGCCTAGCTCACGATCGGGTTCGTCAGGTGATAAGAGTGATGATTCCTCGGGCAATTGCCCTGACCGGCAATCAAATGCTTCTGGTCGTCTTCTATCACCTAGCGTCGAATCTTAATTCGGGTTCAATCGCCATCTATCGTCTGACCGACGATCTGCAGACGGCGCCAGTATTGCTGTTAGCCAATACTTTGGCGATGGCAGTTTTGCCGGATTTTGCTCGCCAGATTGCTCGAGATGATCAGGTCGAGTTCAGGGAATTGATCGGCAAGTCAATCAGGTTAATTATTTTTATCTTTGCGCCGATTACGCTTTTCTTCCTGATTTTCAGCCGGCCAATTATCAATTTATATATCAGTATCGGTCACTCAATCAGTCCGCTGGAAACTGAATGGGCGGTCGATACCTTCCGGCTGTTTATCGTCTCCCTACCGTTCCAGGGCTCAATCCTAATTCTGGCTCGGTCGTATTTTGCCCGTTCCGATACCGTCCGGCCGACGATTTTCAGTTTAATATCAATCGGGGTGGCCTGGATTGCCGCAGTGATGCTGGTAAAGAATACCGAGCTCGGTCCAGCTGGGCTGGCGCTGGCCTTCTCGATCGGCTCGACAATTAACGCTTTGCTACTTTGGTCGAGTTTAAAGCTACCATTTTCGGTTCTTTGGCGCGACAGCGATTTGCGCTCCAATTTTCCACCGATCTTTTTTGGCGCGGCCTTAGCTGGGGCGGTAATGCTGGTTAGCTACAAGATTTTTACGCCCCTATCGGTCATGGCCCTGGCCGGCCCGTCGGCTCAAAACCTGTTTGTCATTTTAGCCAGTCTCTTCTGCGGTTTGGCAGTGTACGGCTACTGGGCCAAAATAAATAAATTAGAACAATGGCAGCTGATCAGACCAAGCAATCCTTCTACGGAGAAGTAGATAAGTTTCGCTATCGGACCAATTGGGGCTGTCTATTTTGGGTGATAACTCCACTGCTAGTCGTGCTGATAATAGTGTGGTGGTGGGTCCGTCACACTTAACTAGCGAAAGGCTAAAGTGACAAGGCTAAAGTCTAAAGTAAGGCTCAAGTTAAAAGTATCAAGTAATTAGAGCTTGGAACTTTAGACTTACTTTGAACGGACCGCCAGCTGGCGGTGAAAAGCGATCCGCCGGCTGGCGGAGACAATTTAGACTTTAGCCTTCAGACTTAAGACTTGATTCCAGCCTTTAGACTTAAAGACTTTTGTCACCCGTTAGGGTAAAATTACTCTGATAATGCAGATTCGGAATTTTGCCATAATTGCTCATGTTGATCACGGTAAGTCGACGCTTGCCGATCGAATGTTGGAGAAAACCGGCACCGTCAAAGTTGGTTCAGGCAATCAACTGCTCGACACGATGGAGCTGGAACGGGAGAAAGGTATTACAATTAAACTCAACCCAGCTCGGATGTTTTACGAAGTAAAACATCCGCAAATCCCAAATCCCAAGACCCAAATCCCAAACAATATCCAAATCCCAAAAACTCCAGACTTCAGACTTCAGACTTCAGACTTGAGACTTTCAGACTCAACCTACCAATTAAATCTGATCGACACTCCCGGCCACGTTGATTTTGGCTACGAAGTTTCTCGTTCATTAGCGGCAGTCGAGGGGGTTTTGCTATTGGTTGATGCCAGTCAAGGCATTCAAGCCCAAACCCTCACCAATCTTCAGCTGGCTAAACAAAACCACCTCGTTATCATCCCGGTCGTCAATAAAATCGACCTGCCTCACGCCCAAAGCGAAGAAACTGCCCAACAGCTCGTCAAAGTCTTGCAGTGCGCCGAAGACGACATATGTTTTGTTTCCGGCAAAACTGGGGAGGGGGTTGACGAGCTACTAGAGGCGATTGTTCAGCGAATCCCTCCGCCTAAATCCCAACCAGACGAGCCGTTGCAAGCTTTAGTTTTCGATTCTTTTTTTGATGTGTTTCTGGGGGTCGTCGCCTATGTCAAAGTGGTCAGTGGCTCATTAAAGAAAAACCAGCCGCTGATGATGAGAGTGACCGGCGTCAATTTTGACTGCCTGCAAGCCGGTTACTTGCAAATCAAACGGATTGATAACGGGCAGTTGGCCAACGGCGAAATTGGCTATGTCGCCACCGGCTTAAAAACAGTTCACGACTGTCGAGTCGGCGACACGATTGTCGCCTCGGCCACCACCAGTGCCTTACCGGGTTATCAGATTTCAAAGCCGATGATTTTCGCCTCATTTTTTCCCGAGCCGGGCAAAGAGCGGGAGCTGACGGTGGCGCTCGATAAGCTCAAACTTTCTGACGCCTCGCTGTCGTATGAGCCAGTCAGTTCAAAAGCCCTGGGGCCTGGTTACAGTATCGGATTTTTGGGGCTACTGCATTTAGAAATAATCAAAGAACGGCTCAATCGGGAATTTGATATCAATATTTTAGTGACCACGCCGTCGGTCGCTTACAAACAGGAAAATGGGCAGTGGCTCGAGCCGTGGGTGGAGCTGGAAGTGGTTTGCCCGCAGGAGCATTACGGCGCCGTTAGCGATTTAGTCGCCCAGAACCGAGCCGAATTTATCAATGTTGAATATGTGGCCGATCGGGTAGTTTGCCATTATGAAGCGCCGCTCTCGGAAGTCATTAACGATTTTTACGATAAACTGAAATCCGTCACCTCTGGTTACGCCTCGATGGATTACCAGCTCAAAGACTACCGTCCAGCTGATTTAGTGGCGGTAGATTTGCTGGTGGCTGGCGACAAGATAGATGCTTTAACCCAATATATGGTTCGAAGTAAGGCCGAATCCTACGGGCGCCGACTGGTCGAAAAACTCAAAGAGTTAATTCCCCGTCAGAATTTTGAAGTCACTTTGCAGGCGGCCATCGGCGGCAAGATTATCGCCCGAAGTGATATTTCGGCGGTGCGCAAAGATGTTACCGCCAAACTTTACGGCGGCGATGTCACTCGCAAAAACAAACTGCTCGACAAACAGCGCAAAGGTAAAAAACGGATGCGCCAACTCGGTCGGGTCGAAGTCCCCAGTGAGGTGTTTGTGGAATTGCTAAAAAAATAATTGTCCCCCACCCGGAGGTGAGGGACGAGATCTGACGGGGTGTTACTTGCGGCTTTCAGCTGGCTCCTGGTCGTAGATTTGGACTGTGTAACGCGGCGATTTTACACCGCGCAGCTGAATCTGGTCTTTGAAGCAAAGGCGCTGCAATGTCTGGTAGTGTAAGGTCGGTTCTTCTTGGCGAAGGAACGGCTTTATCTCGACGCCGAAGGGCTCAACAGCTTGTTCAATGTCGTGCAAGACCATGTCCCGATCTCCCTCCCTGTAAAAGGCGACAAATCGCCCGGGAGTCTGTCGGCAGACCGCCTGTTCGAAGATGTCTAGCCTCCCAGCTTCTTGTAACTGGGTTCGAGCCTTCTCCAGATCAAATTTCCAGTCGACGTAGACGCCAGCGGTTTTAGGTAGCTTTTTTCGGCCGTGGCGTTTTGTGATGTAGCGGACACCGTGTCCTGTTCGTTCGAGGAGCCGATCTCGCACCGCATCCCGCTTCGTCGCTAAGGAATTGATGTGTGATTCCAAAGTGAAAAGCTCGGCGGTGTCTTTGGCGATTTCGAACTGCTTCTCTAAAAGGTCAGCGGAAATTTTGGCATCGAGCTCGTAAACCAGCTCAACACCAACTTCGGGAAGTGGTATATGGATTCTCTTGGGCAAGGTCTTTCTCCTAATAGGTGCGAACTGGTCAGCCAGAGCTGACGCTAAGATCGAAAAAAAACTTTCGGTCCTAGCCAAGCTGGCCGTTACTCGGCGTAAGCGTACGCCCAAGCGGAACCGTCAGCATTCGTGCCAGCCGATGCCCAGGCACTGGCGGACGACTCGTCGCTGATCGTTTCTTCAACAAAAACAATCTGGTATTGGGTTGTAACCCGCTTGGCAGCTGGCTTCGATGCCGGTGTAGCCGGTGCCGGAGTTGTCGGGGCAGGTGCGGCCGGGACAGTGACAGCCGGAGTAGTTGTTGAACTTGGCGTACCAACTAGCGTCGGAGTGTTGGCAGTTTTAGGGGTCGTGTCTTTTTTATTGTTGCGCATGGCCACTGTCGCCCAGATTATTCCGGCGACAAAAATGGCGAAAGCAATACTCAATATAATTCGAACGGTTCTAGACATGGATTTCAGTATAACCGTTTCTTGATAGAAATCAAGAAACAATAACTAATTACTGAATTACTAATTACTAATTAAACTAGATTATAAATCGATTGAGCGGGAAACGGGAATCGAACCCGTGCCGAAAGATTGGAAATCTCTCGTTCTACCATTAAACTATTCCCGCATCGCATAACGGGTGTATCTTCTCAAATTTAACCCTGAATGGCTAGCAGCTAGCTGTTTTTGGCGAGGTCGATGACGGTTTTAAAAGCGACAACCAACGCCGCCGGAGCAACAAAATGGCTAATATTGACAAAGGCGGTATACAGCCAATCGCCAATATACGGCAGAGAGTCTAATCCAGCGCTACCGACCAACAGCAGAACAATCGCCGCTACCAGAAAACTATTGGTCTCTTTGTAGGTGATATTAAACAAACCAACAATTAAACCGAGGACTGCCAAAATTAATCCGGGTGTTGTCCGGTCCGAAGTGTCGGGGAAAAAACTTAACACGATAGCCAGCGCCACTCCAAACAAGAACGCTAACTCGCCCCAAGATTTCTGCTTTGTGTCTGTCATTAACTTAAGTCTAACTAGGGCGCAGGGGTTGTCAAATTTGCCAGAGAAATTGGGCTAGATCAATGTAGTAACTCCCGCCCGCCATGCTAGCGCCCTGGCTGCCTCGCTGCTCTTGGCAAGCGGGCATGCAGGCGTTGCGGGCGGGGCCCGCTCGCATCTCAACTCTTACCCCTTCTTCTCGAAGTAACTCTGCCTGTAATTCAGCCGGATACTCCATATTTACTATCGAAATTCGACCCTTGGAATTAATTACTCTCTGCCAAGGCAGTTGCTCACTCTCACTGGAATGACGTAAAATTCGCCCCACCATCAACGCCGCTCGCGGGCTACCGGCCAAAGCCGCAATCTGGCCGTAAGTCGCCACTTTCCCGCTCGGGATCTCTTTAATTTTCTGAATTACTTGCTCCTTGAAGGTCATCGCTGTTAATATACCCTAGATGTCGGAAGTGTGGTTTTATAGTTTGGCTAGCGTCGTTCTGGTTAGCCTTATCTCCTTAGTCGGGGTGATCGTTTTGGCGCTCAAGCAAGATATTCTCAACCGCATCGTTTTCGTTCTAGTTAGTTTGGCGGTCGGGGCTCTTTTTGGCGACACCCTGATTCATCTTCTGCCGGAGGCCTATGCGTCCTTTGATAGCGAGCTAACCGTTGCCTACTTGGTTATGGTCGGCTTCTTGCTTTTTTTTCTGGTCGAAAAGTACTTCCACTGGCATCACCACCACGATGAAGAGTCGGGTATTCACATCCATCCGGTTGGCTATATTAGTCTTGCCGCGGACGGTATCCACAATTTTATTGACGGAATATTAATCGGCGTCTCATATCTCGTGGCGATTCCGCTGGGAATTGCCACAACTTTGGCGGTGATTCTGCATGAAATTCCCCAGGAGATCGGAGACTTTGGAGTGCTCATTAGCGCCGGCTTTACTCGCCAGAAAGCTCTTTGGCTAAATTTTGCTACCGGCTTGACGGCGGTTTTGGGGACGGTGCTAGCAATCGTTTTTGGCAGTCGCCTAGAGACTTTATTAACTTACGCTATCCCTATAACTGCCGGGGGATTTTTATATATTGCTGCAGTTGATCTACTCCCACCGCTACATAAAGAAACCCGACCTTTCCGGTCACTCTTACAGTTAGTCGCTATTGTTGCTGGTGTGGCGATAATGGCCTGGCTGAAAATTCACGAAGGCTAGCGATAAGGCTTTAAGGCTGAAGTCTTAAGTCTAAAGTAAGTAAAAAAGTCACAAGTTCTAAGTACTTGAGACTTAATACTTAAAACTTAACTGAGACTTTGTCCTTGCGACTTGAAACTTGTCAGTCAGACTTGCGATGAGTTGACGATCTCAACTCGATCGCCGATCTTCATGCCGTCAGCTTGGCCGGCATTAATTTCTAAGACATTATCGATTTCAGTCTTCGGCGAGTAGGTCGGCATATTCTCGGGTTTCGTATCAGATTTCGGCGCAGGAACATTTCGTGAGATATCGACAATTTTACCCTCAAAGATCCAGACTATATCTAGGTTGAAACGCATATCTTTCATCCAGAATGTTGACGTTCGGGCGGGCTTAAAGACAAACAGCATCCCGGCGTTTTTGGCTAGCGAGTCGCGCTCACCCAAACCAAGCGCCTGTTGATCGTCGGTTAGGGCTAGCTCGACGCTAAAACTTTTGTTGCCGATTCGGACAGTAGTAGATGCATACTGAACGGTTTCAGCACTCAAAGTGGTCTTGGGGCTGGTCTTAATTTGGTTGACACCAAACCCAGCTACTATCACTAGCGCCGCTAAAAGCCCAAAACTAATCAACTTCGTTTTCATTGCCTGGTCGGGCTGGTGAGACTCGAACTCACGGCCTCCGCGTCCCAAACGCGGCACGCTACCAACTGCGCCACAGCCCGTAGAGGTAATTTTACCCCATGGAAGAAGATTAATGAAGAGTTTGGCGCTATAAATAAATTCGGCCAATCGTGAATATTGCGATAAAGGCAATAAAGGAACCCCAAGTGAGTACGGTCAGACCACGGGTTGAGTTGAGGTCACCCGACAGTCCTGATGCTACCTTGGCGTTAATGAGGCGAACAGCGATAAAGTAATCAAGTCCGATCAGAGCTATCTTGACCCAAAATATTGGGCTAGAGCTTAACTCATCCCAGTGACGGTAAGTCATATAAATCCCAGAGACCACCGTTAATCCCATGGCGTAAAGACCGAACTGTCGAATGAAGCTGATTGCTTTAAGCTTGACCTCATCTAAGGGCTTACTAACAGAAAAAACAAGAGAGAAGAATACTATCCCCATCACCACGCTAGCGGAAATCAGGTGCACCAACAGTGCAAAACGAAACAGCGTCATGTACGTTTACTCGCTGATTTTGAAAATGGCGGAATAATATCCATGGCTAATTAGTGAATTTGAATGATTTGGCAATGAGGGCGAAGTCTTTATACCACTGCTGAGTGAGGCTGTCCGTTATTCCCGCCGCAAGATCACTCTCAAAGTTACTATTTTCTTTCCAAATACTTTCGTTGCCGCAATTAGCCGCGTCTTTAGTGAAGTGTGATGGATTATTTTTGATTGCTGCCGTGCGGTCTGAAGACTCAAGGGAATATTCAAGATGGACCATGGTGTCATTGCCGTCAAAGACATTAAGGGTGTGTAAAAACATAACGCTACAAACTTCAAACAGAGTTGTAGTAAGTGTTTCTTTGGCATACAAACCGGAGATATAGCTTTTTACCTTACCGCTTTTAAGGTCATCGCGAAGCATTGTAAGAATTTCTTTATCGTAACCCCGCGGATCATCTTCCATCGTTGCAAGATTGTACGTCTTGACGAAAACACTAGTAACATTTGCTGGGTTGAAGGCTACTGAGTCCTCAATTTTAAGAGTTGCTGGGACTTTAAAGCTAAATCCAGTTTTCGTATCGGCATATGTTTTCCAATCGGCTGTTTCGTCGGTCGTTGCCGTGGCGGTTTTCTTCACGGTCGTCGCTGAATTATCAGTCGTATCTGGGGCGGTGTTTGATGCCCAGACTAGGTATGCCAGAGCCACAACCAGAACAATAGCAAAAATGGCTAGCCAGAGTTTCAAGCCGGTTGGAGCGTGATGCGGTGGTAGTTGATTGTCTGGCGGCATAATATCCATGGCTAATCCGTAGCATATCATCTTTACAGCGCGAAGAGCAAAGATTAGTATTTAAGCTATGGAAGCGACCAAGAAATTCAAAGTCTATTTAGAGTACGACCCAGAATACGATGGCTATGTGGCAGAAGCGCCAATGCTCTCTGGCTGTATGAGTCAGGGCAAAACAACAGAAGAAGCACTTCAGAATATCGAAGAAGCGATCAAGGGCTACCTAAAGGTTTTGAAACAACGCGGCCAGACCGTTCCTCAAGAAGAAGTGAGATATGTGACAGTTGGAGTTTAGGTGGGGCAATTAGCCAATATCTCCGGCCAGAAAGCCGTCAAAGTTTTTCTGAAACTTGGTTATATTCTCGATCACCAAGAAGGTAGTCATATGATTTTGTATAATCCCAAACCCGGTCTGCCGATACTATCCATTCCTAATCACAAAGAGCTAGCACCAGGATTATTGCGGAGCCAGATCAAACGATCTGGACTATCGGTTGTGGAATTTCTGCGACTGCTGAAGAAGGCCTAGCCGCTCCAATCAACGCCCCTGCCCCGAGGAGGTGGAGCAGAAGGATAAACTGCACGAAATCCATTGACAAGCTCCTGCCTAGTTTACGAACTTAATACTGGAAATAATCCGTTTATGCTCGGCTGATAGCTTGTCGTAGGTGGCGGCTGAATCGAAGCTGAAGAAATATAACGCCTGTCCAACTTGCACATAGATCATTGTTCGATCTTCTGTGGTTGGATCCGTCACCCAGTAACTAGTACGACCATCAACAAGCACCAAGTTAGACTTTAGCGTTGTGTCGGTCTGAGCAAACGCATCCTTCAAGTAAGCTTCTAGGGTCGTCACGGGAGGATTGGGGGTATCATAATGCCCAGTAAATTCGGTTTGGATATTCCTTCGATAGGCAACTATAACAATAGGATCTTTGGACGATCCTCCAGAGAGCGTTAAGCTACAATAAGCATCGTTTGCGGGACAAAACTTCCCGTCCGGGAGTACTTCGCCAGCACTGTATGTAGCCGGATATTGGAAAGTCAGCTTTACCACAGCATTAGTGTACGTTTTCCAATCCGTTGTTTCGTCGGTCGTTGCCGTGGCGGTTTTCTTTACAGTCGTTGCTGAATTATCAGTCGTATCTGGGGCGGTGTTTGATGCCCAGACTAGGTATGCCAGTGCTCCAACCAAGACAATGGCAAAAACTAGCATTAAATTCTTCATGCTCGGACTAACGTGGTGTGCTGGTAGTTGTGGAACTTCAGCAGTCATTATTTAGTGATTTTGAAGGAGGAGTAAAAGTCCTCAAAGTATGGGCTGTATACCTCATTGTCGAGAGCTCCGTTACCAATTGAAAACACAGTGCTTCCGTACGATAGAACAACATTTTTGCTAACCCAGTCAGGCATAGAGGCGGTAGTGATGGTTACCAAGGTAGCTGTTTTTCCCGATATTACTATATTTTTCTTCGATTGTTTTCTGTCACCGAATTGGTCACCAAATTCAGCCATAACTTGATCAGCTGATTTGCCAGTAATAACTGAAATACCCCACACGCCGTCATAGCCTTCTAAGGCGCTTCCAGTCACAACGGGTCCAAAGTGTGTTTCTGTGGTGCCACTGACCGGAATAATTTTCCACTCGGTGTCTTTAATCTGGGCGGGATATTTGATCGAGAAGCCATATGTTTCGTTTGTATATGTTTTCCAATCGGCTGTTTCGCCGGTCGTTGCCGTGGCGGTTTTCTTCACGGTCGTTGCTGAATTATCAGTCGTATCTGGGGCAGTGTTCTGGGCCCAGACGAGATAAGCCAAGGCGCCAACTAAGACAATAGCGAATACCAGCAATAAAACTTTCAAGCTCGTGGTCGCATGTTCGTGTTCGGTATGTATTTCGTTTAATTCCATTAAAGTACCTCCTCTCACCACTCTAGGGGGCGGGTTGGGTACTGTCAACTTTGTTATGAACCTCCATTGCTTTCAGCGTAGTTGAAAGAGGGACTAGGCACTAGGTATTTGTAACTGGAGTGTGGAAACTAGTCGCTAGTGCCTAGCTCCTAGTTCCTCCCTGCTTGTTTGACGCCCTTGCTCGGGAGGCATATACTGCGAGAAGCAAACAAAACAACAAATATTACGATTTCGTTTATCTCGTAATGTCTAAATATATGAAAGGACTAACACATGACACCAACAACGATCGGCGCTTTAGCCGCGGGA
>ERZ1292632.1358-Hain-H43-01um-R2-1358-length-24037-cov-5_pt1 | contig 22381 bp, 56 predicted proteins | sample MGYA00564407_ERZ1292632 | MGnify/ENA primary metagenome ERZ1292632 (study PRJEB36523, sample SAMEA6512637) | groundwater metagenome | collected 2019-01-08 | study: AquaDiva: Metagenomics assemblies of 32 groundwater samples | reverse complement strand
TAATGTTTATAGTAGCTTAAATCATTATAATTAGATGAAAACTTTCTACTACATTCCAAACATTTACATTTCATTATTTTTCCTTTGAATTTTGTAGAATGATACCCTTCATTTGCTAGTTTAGTTCCTGAACAATATACGCATTTTGTTTTATGATTTTTTATAATTTCAAGTATTTCATCAGAAAAAGCATATTGGTTAAAGTCAATAACTTCCCAACATCTAGGACAAAAAAGTTCAGATCTCTTTTCATCTAAACTCATTGTTACATTGCATAAACGACATTTAAATATAGGCATTTGCATACTTTTTATATTAGATAAAGATGCCGAAACATCATTTAAATTCAAAAGTTTTTCATGGCAGAGTTGCTGATACATCTTCATCGCCCCTCGCAGTACCCTTCGTTAAAGTGTTCAGTAAAGTCAAAAATCAGAACGCCTTTGACGTTTTTGGGATTTATTATTGTTTTACATCTTCCGCATTTCATCGGTTTAGTTTGGTCTTTCATGGTTATTACCCAGTATGATTTTTATAATGGTTCTTAATATCATCATCATGTATCTTTCCTATATGTATGTTCAAGCCCAAATTATTTTTAAATGTTTGAGATACTCCAAAAGACATTATACACCAGATACATTTATTTTCTGATATTATTTCTCGTTTCTTTTCATCAGTAAGGTCTTTCATATTCATCACTATAAAATGCCGAGAGCATATAGAAAAACCAAAAACCTTAGACATATCAGTTTTCGGTCTATAATCAGTATGCCCCTTTCGGCTTTATTTATCACTATAAAGGAGTCTAGCAGTTTTAAAAGGATGACTGCCAACCTTTAGCCTTTGATCCTTCCTTTTCGTTTGGGAAAAGTATTATTAATAACCGCATCTATCGCAGTGTCCTATAACATTACCATCTTCGTCTTTTTCAGTCCAAAAAGAACATGAAGAGTTACATTTACCACAAATATGGTCACTCATCATAATCTCACCTCACAAATCCTTCAAATATACCACAAACATGGTTAATAACTTCTTCTTCATTAAGTAGTTTTCTTTCGCATAGTTCGCATCTCATTTAGCTCACCTCGTTAATATGTCAAAGCCTTAACCTGTTTTTCGTAGTTCTCGACTGTTGGAGCTTTGTTAAGTCGTTCAAGAGATGCCAAAGCGTCTAAAATAATTTCGTTTGCTTTGTCATGCTTATCCAACGTGGCTTTTGCATATTCTTTATTTAACTTATTTATCCAACTGTTCTTACTGAATTTCATAATCTCACCTCAATATCAGCCGTATACAACATCTCCGAATATGGCACATTGAACAAGAGCATCACAGTCTTGCCCGTCCCAATCATAAGCTTTTGATAAGAGATTGGGTACTTGTCCGCAGTTAAAGTACCTACCATTATTTGTTATTTCAAGTAGTTTAATTAGACCTCGTTTTAATAATCTCATATTAACAAGCATCTTTTTGTTTGTTTCCATATCTAAAAAATCAAACTGGCATTTCTTATAATCAAATTTGGTGCATAAAAGAGAATTGCCAGAGCTAGCTTCTGGATAGTTCTCCATAATTTGTTTTATCAGCTTTCTTTTTTCCTTATCTGTAAACGCCATAAAGCTCACCTCGTTGTTCTTCTTTCTCTCCGTGCCACTCCGAATTTTCTAGCTTCCCGTGCCGTCTTGAACCTATTGGGTAACGGCGTTTTAGTTTCTTCGCCTTTATTATTTAATGGGTATGCTCTGTAATGTTTTTGGCTCACGATAATACACCTCTGCCCACCAATTCATACTTTATTAATTTCTGGCATCTTTCTATTACCAAAAATAAATCAGATATGTTATGTTCATTGAGTTCTTTTAATAGCTTTTTTGTTTCCATAAAATTACCTCAATATAATATTTTCAAGTTCAGTTATTCGGTTAAACTCGGCATCAGTTAATGGTCTTTCTAAACTTATATTAGAAAGAACCTTAAGTTCTGCCATGTTTCTCATTGCTTCAAAGTCTTTTATGTTCATGGTCTTCACCTCAAAAATTCTCTTAACACTATGGAAGGGATCACAAAATCATGTATGTGTTGCCTTGCACCTTTAAGAGTTTTGCTTAATCCCATAGCATCTACATAGAAGCCGCTTATATAATAGTGTCCAGCTTCTAAAGCAATTTCATTGCCATCTATATCTTTGATTAGTGTTTTATGTTCTAAAAACACTTTTGTAAACACTGGTATTTTATGCCATAGTTCGCCTATTTTTTGCATTTTAATAAACCCTCTCATTGTCAATATCTACCTTTGCATATTTTTTAAAAGTAATAAGCCATGCCGTAGCCTGTTCTTTATTTTTAAATCCGCCAGATATTACGTCCCCGTATTGATCATATACAGCGTATGTCATAAATTCACCATAGACTTAAGCGGATATTTCACCGCTATAAATCTTTTGAAAGAAAAAGTAAAAAACTTATGCGTACCAACTAGCCCGTGAAGGTGTGCCATCCCACTTAAAAAGGCTTCTCTGGTATCCCCCATCTTCGCATAAATGCATATGCCTCTTCCCGTCATAAAAAGCCTTCACTGGCTCACCCTTAAACTCATTTGTTGGCAATGTTAGACCACACATAAAGCCCGTTTCTTTGGTCTCGGCTTTAAGCTCTTGTACCAAAAAGTACCGCTTCCCGATTATCTTAATGACCTTAAAAAATTCTACGTTAGTCTGGTCATAGCCCCACGAAGTCTCTAAGGTTTCGCCGACTTTTACAAAATCGGCGGCGTTCTGTTTTTGTATTGTTACAGTTTCCATTTTTCTACAACTCCTAACCTTTCGGTTATAGGCTTAACGGGATTTGCACCCACTTAAGCCTTAGCAAAAGACATTATGCCTTTTACATCTTGAACAAAACCCTTTAAATTAAAAAAAGCGTCTATGGTTTCTGGCAACTGATCGAAATAAAGACCGTTTATCTTTTCGCTTTTGATTTTTGTTAAGTCTTTATTCATGGTGTGCTTTTCGACATCGTAAAGATCCGAGCCAACATTATAAGTTATATCTAAATTTTTATGGTTTAGATTTAACCTTACTGTGTTGTCGTCCATCCCTACAAAACGAAAACCCCGTCTTGCTAAGATTTGCCAGTTTATTTGGTTCATGGTCTCTTTTTGAATTTCACTAACCATCTAAATCGCCATCCTAATTTTATATTTGTGTGCGTGAAACTTGCACGGCTTCGACCATCTGCCATATTGCATTATCGTAGCCTCTGGCGACTGGTCTTTTTTATATTTCTGTCCGTTTTCTATCAAGTGTTTCTTTAATTGCATTACGTCTATATTGACTCTACACATAGTTTTTTACAACTCCCGACCATAACCACATAAGCGTTTATGATCTAAAGGAAAAAGAAGCGGATAGGATTTTAAAATATCGTTTTTTGTTATCTGACCGAGACGTTAATAACGTCCCTACGGGTTAACTCTGATTTAGCCCGTGCCTATGGTCTTGCTTTCGGCATAACTCGCCCATGCCATAGGAAGCCTCAAAAGAAGCCCTTAAAACATACGTCCTTAAGCCGTTTTCCGCAAACCAACCCAATCGAGCCACAAAAACCATAAGCGACCAATCCGCTTTTTTTAAATCCGCTTTAGGTTTCTGTTGTTTCTAGCCGTCTTTTTTACGCTGTTGGTTAAATGCCCGTTGCATCTTTCTTATTGGATAGTAGGCATACAAACACACACAAAAAGCAATTAAATAAAACGTGACCGCATTTTACGGATAGCCGTTTTAAATCATTTTGCCTTTGCGTTTTTTGTTATCTGTTTTTGCATCCTCTGAAACCCGAAATAGTTAACTTTAGTTAAATATTTCGCTAACCTTAATTAACGCCACTTATATATAAAGATTACTATTATAGAAACTAGATTAAAATCAGTTAATCTTAAGGTTTATGTCTTTTGGTATGGTTTTATGCCATTTCACTACTTTATAGTAATTTATTACGTTGGTTAATGTTTTATTACGTGGCTATTACGGCTTTATAAGATTTCATAAAGCCCGTGTCTTGTTTCTTTGGCTTTCCCTCTCCTTACTAACTCTTTAAGATATTCGCATGACTGACTTATACTTTTATGACCTAAAAGTTTACTCAATCGTTTAGGGTTTATTTCTTTTATATCTTTTTGTTTAAGTTTGTTGTAAACATCATCAACTTTAGATTTATATTGTGTTTCGCTTTGTCTGTTGCTTTGTTGCGAGATCACAATAAGAAGATTTTCGATTTTATTCATTCTTTCATCTAGTCTTTGCTCATTTTCCTTCAATTGTGTTAGCTGTTCTGATATTTTACCTATCAAAGCACTAGAAATCAATCTATCTTTATCCTCTTCTTGCATCTTTTTAATTGATTCGGGATTTATTTAAAGTTTTAGGGTTCAGATAAGCGAATATTCCCGAACATTAGCGAACATTTACAGATAAAAACAATATTTCACTTAGGGAAAACACGTATTATTGGGATATGTTCCCGAATATTCCCGAACATTAGCGAATATCAAAGAAAGAATAATACTTTAAGCTTAATTTCATATTAAATTAAGAATTTCAAAGCTATAAACGGGTAATTGTTGGGAAACTCTCGGCACGTGCAGGGACGCTTTAAAGCACGTGGACGGCATTTTTAAGAAGAAACGGGCTTTAAAATGCGTTGTATAGCCTCAAATATGCCTTATAGTAGCCTCTACATACGGCGTTTTCTAGGTGTCGATGCATAGCTTCTATTACCATAATGCTCTTGTAGTACGGGATGTACCTATAATGTATATGAGTAAAATATTTTCACGAATCGACTGGGGTAGGGGTGTCTGGGTACGGCAGAGAACACCTTTGCCATCTGGCGGTAACAACCCCAGAACCCCCGAAAACTTCATGGTACGGCTGTTTACGACAACAATCGTGCAGAAGCTTCACTCGGATGACTACCCAGTAGATCAGTGGCGTGACATTGCCGAATATGATGAGTGGATAAATCAAAATCTAGCCCCGAATTTAAGCGATGGTATATTTTATATTCAGGCATACGGATGGAAAACTAATTATTATAGGATCAAAAAAACAAAGCAGTACAGAATATTACATCGAAAAAAGGATCAGCGAGGATATATTCAGAAAGAACAATACGGGATTATTGCTTTAGATAAATTCGAGGTACGTAACGGATCTGTAGAAAGGCATTTTCAAAAGAGAGGGCATCCGAAAATCGGGGACAGGAATAAAAAACCCAGCTATCCGATCTGGCTACTTCTAGGAAAACCAAAATAAATCAGAATAAATCGAACACGTGTCCACTAATAAATCTTATGTGAGAGATGAGCCATTATAGAAATCATTTATATTAAATAGAATTTTATATGACCAACTAAAATAAAAATGAAAAAGAAATATCAAAATCGAAATGTTTTGTGCGAGAACACGGTGACATGCAAACAAGTTCTAGCCAACGAGAATTTTTATTTTAGTCACACAATAACTAATTACTACTACGACAAAGAGTAGATACAAAAAAGTAAAAATCAAATTCAAGAAGCTACTAAATAGAGATAATACTAAAAGTTGAATAGAAGAAATCTTTATATACTAGGGCAAACCATAGATACGAGTAATGACAACAGTTATCAAAGATGCTAAAATTTCATTCAACCGTAACAAGCAAAACATAGAATACAATGACGTTTTGAATTCTGTGTTTTACGGAAAGAAGCAAGCGAGACATCGTGAAGTCGCAGCAAAGTTTATTCAAATAGTTAGCGAAAACAAAAAACTAAATATGGACAACAAGCGATGGCGGGATGTTTGTGAGAGTTGCAACCAGAACCCAGATAACGCAAATCAAAGACATTTCTTTTATTCAGTGATAAGGAAAATCGTTAACATAGGTTTAATAGATCGAACAGGCTTTACGTATTTCATATCAAATAAATATGGCGAAAGATTACAAGAACTCGCAAATTTACAAAAAGGATTTAAAGAAAGACAAGAGGCGATATAATGAATAAATTAATGGATGAACCAGTACATTGTCCCGCATGTGGCAAGGAAATGATAGAATGTTCAGAACACGTAGAAACTACAGAAATTTAATAAGATGGTGATAATATGAAACTAAGAGTATTCCAGTGTGATAACTGCGACAAGCAAACAACAGCCGTACAGGAGAATCGTACTTCAAAAGATTCATGCGATGATGCAACTTACAGCACGTTCCCTTACAAAGACGGCTGGATCTACGTCTACAATCTGAGCATTAAAAAATATATCGCTTTGAAAGATCGAGTTTTGCAATTCAATCTTAGAGATAAGCATTTCTGCTGTGTAGAATGCCAGATACAATTCTTTGAAAAACTAGGTAATTAAAATGAAAAAGAGAAAAGATGGACGCTGGGTTTGTGACAAACGCAGGCTGATCAAACAGAACAGGTATAAGAATTTAGACCAAACGGATTGTGAGCATGAATGACAAAGAAAACTTACAAAGGTTGGGCAGTAATTAATAAAGAAGGAGAAATAGTTGATTTGTACATGGATAAAGAAGATGCTGAAATTAGCAGGGCAGAAGTTGAATACGCTGATGGATTTGGAAAAGTCTGTAAATGTAAAGTCGTGATAGAATGAAAATCCCAAAATACGATATTTGCGGCAAAGAGAACGTAAAAGGTCGCAGATACAAAAGGAAAGAGTTACGTAAAGTAAATACTTGGCAGGAAAAAGCAGAGAAGTATATTAAAGGTGAAAAATTTCTAGACATGGTAACAAGAAGAAAATCGGTTGATTGGCTTTCAGACAAATTTAAAATCTTAGACAAATTCGCATGGCACAGGCAAGCTAAGATTTGTGAGAGTTGCATGGTGATAAAATGAAAGAAGACATAAAAAAATCCTTTTGGAGTAATTATCTTTGGCTAGTGCTTGTAGTCGCTATTGTAATAGTATCTATTGTTACGTCTACATGGTCAAGTATAGCACATCAGGATTATTTAGCTCGTCTCACTCCAGAAGAACGAAAACAGATAGCAGATGCCAAAACGCAGAAACAAATTCAAAATGATAAAAATAGTCAAGAAGCATGGAACAATTTTAGCGTGATTTTTAATTATCCAGTTCCAATATGGTTTATGTTAGTTTTCACAAGCGTAACCATATTAGCATTAAGAAATAGACATGGAGGGCTTTAAATGGGCAACAAAAAATACACTGAAATTAAAAATGAAATTCTTTTCTTGAAAGGTTTAGTTGTTCTTCTAATTTTTGCAGTAATAATAATTTCTGCTAGGCACGAAGTAATGATAGACCAACTATATAATAGTCTTGGAGATGCAAGGATAGAAGCCCAGCAAAACACTTACAAAGAAGTGGCACATATGAGTGACGTTATCGGGGATGCTTTTGACATTCAAGTAGAAAGAACAACTGCGAAGATCAATACACTCAATTCAAGCATAGAAAAACTGGATAGCAAAGTTGAAGCTTATAATGCTAGAGTATTTATGAGTTTCTTGGTTCAGTGGGTTTCAGACTTATCAAATAGTGAACTAACAAGATTAACAGCAGCCTTAAATAACAATGGTATTGCATCTTCGACAATGTGCAACCCAGAAAATTTTGCTACGCCAGAGAATTCAGGATATTTCTTTAACAAGACAACTATATTTATGTACAATCCTTTGCTAACAATTAGAATAGATAGAAGCGGATCAGTAGAATGTCAAGTATCAGGTATCAAAGTGTCATGCAATAAAATGTGTGAAGATCCATTGAAGGGTGATGTACTAATCGGGGGGTTTTAATATGCCATTCAAAAATATGTTTATGAAAAAGACAGGAAGAAAATTTCAGAGACTATCAGAGCTAGAAGCAAACGAACTGCGATTCAAGCAGATGAAAGAAGCAGAAGCAAAGCCTATATCTCAGGTTCAGGAACAGCCAAAGCCAGTTACTCCGCAATCAAAGATTCAGGACATTATCGAGATGGAAAAACAAATAGCCGAGATGAAGCTAGAGTTAAAGAAAAGAACAGAAAGCAACCCAAAATTATGTCGGTGCTGCGGCTTGGGAGAGTTAATGGTAGATCATGAGTACAACCATTCTAACGGCAGGTTCTTTCATATAGTAAAGTGTTCAGTTTGCGGCTTCAAAAAGCACTTGGAGAACGTGCAAACTACTGTTAAGTCAATGAAACAAGAACCTGTGCCAGAATTGGAACAAATAACGGGCTTTGACATTGAAGATTCTTATCCGAAGGCAGAGTATCCAGAGGTTTATAAAAAATTCAAAAAGGACGAGGAATAGTAAATGAAACTCAAATATAAAAAATTGAATAATACATTTCACGATATTTTAGGCATTTTTACATCTTTTGTTATAGGTTTTTGGATAATGTCGTTTCAAGTAAATCCAGTACATATAATAAAAGAGAATATGCCATATTTCTTGATTTTGTTCCTTTTTGATTTGTATTTGGCATCACTATTAGTGTCATCATTGCAATCAGCGACAAAAATTCTTGAAAACAAGGCAAAAATGTTGAAGTGGTTAAAATGAAAGAAAAATACGCAACAAAAGAAGAATTAGAGAAATATGCAAAGAAGGAACATTATCATCGTTATGCAGATGCTTACCACTGGCATTTTAAAACAGCGATTATTTTAATTGTAGGTTTTGCAATAATATTTGCATTTTTTATAAGTTTTGCTATTATTGAATCTGATGATTATTATAGACTAAAAGGTAAGATTGACACTTTAACGAACTACACAGAAGCGGACTGCGTTTATGCTGAAACGCAGTGGATCGAAGATAAATGTAATGACGGAGTATGCGGTAATTGGAATGTATATGGTTATAGATGTTCCCTCTATTGCAAGACCTATCAAATCCCAGACGGGCAGAACTGCAAGACAGAAGAAGTTGTGAATTGGTCATCTTCATATTTTGGCAACTATATGAATTCGTGCTATCTTGAAACTGCTTTGAATTCTACTCTTTGTGAACTTACATTTATTAATAGTTGCTATGCATCTTGCGAGAAAAATAGTGCAAATTTTACAGCTTGGAAGAATTGCAGAAGTTCATGTGAAGGGAACTGGACAACTCAATCATTAGTATGTGATGTCTTGAATAACAATGTTACCTGTTCAATGTTGCCGATGCGTCAGAAATATAATCAAACAACCTGCACTCCGAAGTTCAAGACGGTTCAGGGAAGTTGCATAACAGCAGAAGACTTGAAAACAATGAGAGGTGATTAGATAAAAAACAAAACTTATTTAATATTAGGACTTGTCTTGATTGGCACAGTTTTAGTTAGCGGGTGCTTAACAGTTAATGCATATAGACAATTTTGCGAGAATCAGGGCGGAACTCTTGTTGAAGTTGATTCAAACGAATTTCATTATTCTTATAGATGTGACTTTGGTTCTTATATCATAAATCAATCAGTAACTTCTATATCATGTTCAATGACTCAATATAATGAAAGCGTTTATTGGGATGGAGAGTGTCCTTATGCAAAGTAAAAGAAAAGTTTACAAGGGCTGGGCAGTGGTAATAAAGGGAAACATAGGAACATTGTCCATAGGCAGATATATGGTTTATAAATCTAAAACATTTGCAAAAGCTTGTAAACTTTTAAAAACTGACAAAGTTCGCAGATGTAAGATAGTGGTTGAATAATGGCAAAGGCAATTAAGGACAAGATAACGGAATTCGTGCAAAAGTACGGGACTCATATAGCACAAGTAGTAGTATTGGGCGAGATCCTTTGTCCTTTGGATACATTCATATTGAGTAAGTTGCGTGAGCTAAAGGAAATGAAAAAGGAAGTCGACATTACGGCACTTGCCAGAGAAATGCACATCCAGCAGCCAGAATGCAGCCTAGCAGTCAAAAAGCTGGAGAAAGTCGGAGGATTTCCTTATTTTACTAAGTATCTCATAGAAACATATACAAAAAATAACAGATCAAAATACGTCAGGATAACAGAAGTGGGCGAGGGCATACTAGAAGGATACGTTTATATAGGAGATACAAACAAGGAATTTATAGAACGTCTTGTAGCTAATGTCCGAAAGAAGAACCCAAAAGTAGTTGATGATAAAGTATTAAAAGAACTGGTTGAGAAAGATTAAATTCATAGGTAATAAAAATGGAATTAGGATCGATAAAAACTGAATTTAGATGTGATTGCGGAGAACGGATAAAAATAGATATTAGTGGTAGTAAAGTACCCACACTAGAATGTTCACAATGTTACACAAAATTCAGATTCACTATAACTGAAGAAAGTGCTAGAAAAGAGCCATAAATAATTTATTAGATAGTCTAGTCAAAAAAATCTTTAAATAGGACAAAGGGGCATAAAGACGTATAACCTGCAAGATATATATACTGCGAAAGATAGATGTGAATGGGATGCTTAATGATAAAAAAGAACTGCGTGATGTTATCGTTATTGTGCTTATTTTTAACGTCAGTTGCTTTCGGAGATGAGAATATTACAGCGAATTTGCCAAGTTTGATAGGATTACAGGAGAACACAAGTGTGAACGCTCCTATTAATTTTACCAATTACATGAATGTTTCTGCTTCTGTCACAATATCAGGAAATGCTGCACGTTTCATTCTTCCAGCACCATTTGATATTCAGCCTAGAACGTTCCTTCCAAAATATACAATAGTAATAGGCACTGCAATCGGTACATATAATGAAAGCTTGAATGTATCTTATTCTTCTGCCATCGCAAATTCAAGCTTCTTATTGCCGACACAAATATTCGTGTTCAATTCAACCATGATAAATGCGACCACAAACCAGACAGGAAATGAAACTACTAACCAGACAAACCAAACAATAAACGCAACGTTGCCATGTCAGGAGAATTGTAGCATAGTAATAAACATCGTGCAGCCGCCGCAGAACGCAACCTACATACGGGTTAGGGACGTGCAAGGTTTAATGAATGTTACAGGAGATTTCAATAATTATACATGCACTAAGGTTCTCGATGATGTCCCAGAATCGCTTGATACCGTGCCAAACAACACAGAGCAGCCTTTTGTAATACTAGGCTTGATTTATGAAGTACCGCATACGCTTTATATACGGTGCAGAGCAGGTGATTTCATAAATAACTCTGAATTAGTGACCTTTAAAAGTACGCTTTCGACTAATGCCACAGGTATAAACGGAACGATCATAAACGGCACGATTATAGGGAACATCACAACACCTGTAATAACAACAGGTCTAACACCAGAACAAATACAGGGCTTGGTAGACAGCATATTAGAATCAAAAACCAAAGAATTGCAGGACGAATTAAACTTAAAGAACCAATTACAGGACTTTTCTTGCTTGTATTCAGAAGACAGGGTACAACAAATGAACGACCAGTATAACCAGCTTTCAGACTTCGCAAAACAATGCTTGCCTGCCTTTATTGATGCAAACTTCACGAATTATCAGTTCTTTGCTTCTCAATGCCCGTTCCTGAATGGCGACTACCAGACCGCAGGATTCATACTCAACGAATACTACATAAGTGGTTTTGCCAAGAAACAAACTATTGTCCAGCAAATCCAGTACAGTGCGGTTGTGAAAGGCGGGCAAACTCAGGTCTTTAGCCAGCCTCAATCCCTATATTATTACTATCCTTATCAGATAACAAATGGCTGCATCCATAAGTTCCAGCAGATCGAGGAGATCAAGAAGCAAGAATTTAGCAGCGGCTATTCAGAAGGTTTATTGATAACAGTGATTATGATATTAGGTATTTTAGCGTTTTGGTGGTATTCAGCAAACAAAGGATGATTAACATGATAAAAAGAACACAACAAGAATATTTACATTCAGAAGAAAACTTAAATAGGATAATAGCTCTTGGTAAAAGAAACAGAAAAGGTATTAATAATTCGTTTTACGGAAAACAACATACAAAAGCAACAAAGGAAAAAATAGGTGCTACAAACAAAGCAAAGATGAAAAAAATGTGGCAAAATCCCGAATTTAGAGAAAGAATGCTAAAAATGGGAAAAACAAGAATGAATAAACTTAATAGTGATCCAAATTTTCAAAAGAAAAGATTAGAAGGAATTAGAAAACCAGAAACAAGACAAAAAATGTCAAAGGCACATCTCGGAAACAAATATAATTTAGGAAGAAAACACACACAAAACCAAAAAGAAAAGATAGGATTGAAATCTAAAGAACTTTGGAAAACAAAAAGAGATATGATGATGCAAAGCCGTACGGAAGATTGGAAAAGAAAAATATCGGAATCCCATAAGGGGAAAAAGGGTTTCTGGAAAGGGAGAAAATTTTCAGAAGGACATAAAAGAAATTTATCAGAATCACGTAAAAAACTTTATGCAGAAGGTAAACTTATTCCTTTTATGCTAGGTAAGCATTGTAGTGAAGAACATAAAAGAAATTTAAGTGAAAATAAAAAAGGGCATAAACTTTCATTTCAAACAAAGACAAAAATGAGTTTATCTCGAAAAATATTATGGAGAAATCCAGAATATAGAGAACGACAAATTAGAAATATTTTAAAAGCCCAACATCGTAAGCCAAACAAGCCAGAAACTTTTATTGATTCCGTTCTTCAAACTCACTATCCTAATGAATGGAAACTAAATGTCAAAGGAGATACAATAATAAATGGTAGAATACCAGATTGGACAAATTGTAATGGGCAAAAAAAGTGTATAAATCATAATGGCACATACTGGCATTTAGGTAGCTTATTAAGAGAATTGCATAAGAAAGGTTTGTACTTGGATAAAACAGAAATAACAAAAGAATTTGTTGAAGAACTAGAAAGAAAGCCTTACGAAGAACTAGGGTTTAAAGTCTTGTTTATCTGGGAAGATGAGTTGAAAGATCAGAACAAAATATTGGATAAAATTAAAGATTTTTCGGAGGTAATTTAAATATGGTATCAATAGTGGAAGTCGTAACATTACTTGCATTAATTTTATTCATAATTTTCATGTGGAGAAAATCAGCGAATGCAGAATCCAGTGGACTTACAGCATCGTTTGGTCGGTCTAATCCAAGATTACAGATGCGATGCAAACCATATCTTAATGGACGTTTGGCAGGCAGCCCGCATAAAGCCATCAAGAAAATGGAAGACGGTCAATTAAAAATAAAATACAAAACGTCTCCATTTGGCGGCGACTGGTATCCTCTCCTTATCCCAGCCCAATTCAAGAAAACCTACGAGTATCCAGAGACCGAGCATAAAGAAGGTCTTATAGTAGTTGAAGAATTCCAACCAGACGTAAAAGCAAGCGATCCTATTTGGGATTTCTATAAAGATTTGGTTTACATTACATTAAACAGAATAGCAGTAGCAGAATCACAATTAGCCGCAATCAAAGAGCAAGTGCAAAGCGGTGCTGCCAAGAGCTATGTATTAGCGTCAATAAACAGCCTGATCCCTACAATAGAAAAATTGCATCAGGCAACAGAAAAGAAGGGACAAGAACTATCAGCAATGATAATCGAGTCTCCAGCAACGCAGAAACAAATAGAAAAACCGCAGCCACCACCAGAGAGAAGATGATAAAATATGAAATGCGAAAAATGGGACAGTATGTCAGTAAGCGAAAAGCTATGGCACTGCATAACTTTAGCGGACTATGACAACAACCTCAACTGGAAACCATGCAAGAACTAAAAGGTGATTAAAATATCAAATAAATGGAACTTCGCCGTAATCGCCCTCCTTATAGCGTCAGAAATCTTAGTAGGATTATTGCTCAACGCAGGGGCTGTGCCTTATGAAGTACTTGCCTTTACAACCCTAGCCATGTTTGCAGTTCCAGTAGGCTGGGTTTTCGTCCCTATAATCGAAAAATGGCTGCACAAAAGAACAGACGATCTTGATACTTATGACTGCTGGCTTATCGTAAAAAAACGTGTCAAAAAAACGACAAGAAGCATGATCCCGAATGACGAATATATACCAAAGTCCCATAAAATTTTAGAGCTTCTGGGACTGTATATATGTGAAATCAACCCAGATGACGTATCAGGCACAGGTAATAAGATGGTAGAACGTGAAGCGGCAAAATTCATGCTGATATTAATGAAGCTTAAGACAAGGAAAATAATATGGGAAACTAATAAATTAACATGGTTGGAATTCTTCCAAGATATTGAAAAGTATTCAAAGCTCTTCATAAGCGAGCAGCAAAGCCAGATGCAATTTGCAATCCCGACAAAAACGACAGAATACGGAGCAGGATACTTCAATAGGTGATTAAAACGGATAAAGAAAACGAATGTAAACATATCTGGATAGAAGCCGATACAGTAGAACCACAAGGACTAATCTGTAAATTATGTGGACACTTTATTACAGGCTTTGAAATACTAAATGAAGGTATTCATATAGGTATAGAAAACGCAACAACAATAATCAAAAATGAACGACAGCATTTAAAACACATTTACGACAACCAAGACGACAAGAATACAGAATTCGCATTAATTCATATAAATGCAGTTCATACGCTTGAAAAGGTTTTAGAAGAACTCAACGAGGCGATAAAAACATGACAATGGTTTGTGATAATTGCGGGGAGAAACTCGAAGGAAAGTATAGTAAATTAATAAAACATAAATACAATGAGGCGATAAAAAATGGAACAACATTATGAGACAGAAGAAGAATATTCAGGAATGGACTGGGGCAAAATATCAGTAGTAATTTCAGTGATATTTTCAATAATACTAATCTCTCTGATAAGTTTCTCTCTATCGCCTTCTGTAGACAATGTGGGCAACAAGGTAGATAACAATACAATGCAAACAAATCTTGTAAAAGCTATCTTGGTAAATGATGTAAGAGCCATCGTAACAAGCCAAGACACCATAACAACAAGCGTCAACAACGTATCCGCAATGTGTGATAGAACTCAAGCTAATTATATAGACATGTCAAGCAAGTATACAACATGCACAAACGATAAGTCCTCCTTGACATCAGACCTGATAGGAACAAAATCAACGCTGCAAACCTGCATAATAGACAAATCAGGCATACAATCTACATTTTCAGTATGTCAAACACAGTTAAGTGCCATTTCAAGCCTTAGTTTAGTCAATCAGGCTATGCTAAATGGGACAATAGTAGGGTTGAATGAGACTATAATAAATCTGCAAGCAAACTTTACGGCAATAAACACAAGCTATAACCTTTTAGCGAACAACACAGCAAAGCTCCTATGTTGTGTCCTAATCAACCAGACATCGGCAAACTATACAATAACTAACAATGCAGTATCTTGTAGCACATCAGGAAACAAGCAAGTATCATGTTAAAAAACAAGACGAGGTAGGTGAAATGCCACTGAATAAACTCAGTGACTTCGAGGTGATTAAGCACGATGCAAAACCAAATCGTTAGGGGTCTGCTCACAGAAGACCCGACCAATAGGCATATAGCCTGTGGCAACTCTATTACCGATATTAATAGCTCCGTTCAAGTCGGCATTATATTCCCCACAAGTCTTGCATTTGAACAAGATGATTTTATAGAGAGGTAGATAAACATGCAACAAAAACCAGCACCAGTAAAATTCGAGACTTTGAAAAGCGAGGAAATAAAATTTGGCAAAGACAAGTTCCTTGAAATTGCCAGAAAGAAAGCCATAACCAGTGAAGGAGAAAACACATTTATCTCTTTGAGCAAGGGCTTTGTTACAAAGACTGGAGAAAAAAGGTACGATAAGTCATTCGCAATACCTGTGGACGAAAAAGTAGTGCAATTCATAACAGAAAAACTGAAAGACTTCCTCAAATAGATCAGGGATTCGTTGGTGGGTTGTTCACGCAACCCTGATGGCTTCAAGCCGTCCCAGCGACCTAGAGATTTTATGAGGTTTTGAAATGAAGATAACTTGTTGTGATTGCGGAACATGGATAGGATTCCGTACTAAGCGTGCAACCCGATGCAAGAAATGTCAAAGAAGTCATGTCAATAAGGTAAAACGGGAGAGAAGAAAGGTGATAAAATGAGAAAACCAAAAGAGCCAGTAACAAAAATAATGAAGCGGACAGTTGATTACGAAATATTAAGAGACGCTGACGGAATTTTTTATACATCTGTAAGGTCGCCTCTTGGCAGAATAGCATACCGCAGGATAGAAAACGAGCAGAAAATACAACTATTGGAAAGAATATACAAAAAGTGATGAAATGAAAAACCGATGCGAACATGCTTTAGTGACATGGAAGAATGATATGGAAGGCAACAACTTTTTAGGTTTATGTCTTAGTCCAAGATGTGAATACGAAGTTATGTGCAATTATAATGAATACAAAACAGTAATACATAAACATGGGAATCCGATAATGTATCATGGCAAGCTAGTTTACAAATTAATTCACAAAAAGAGGCGATAAAATGGACAGAAAAAGTAAATATATAGGATTGATGGCTGTTGCATTTATCGTGACTGTTGGGCTGTTTTTTATTTTAGTTAACATGAAAGACACACAAATATCAGAACAAACAGATAAAATAAACAACTTAACCTTCAATAACATCGTAAGCAATGCCATAATCCTGACATACCAAGATCATTTATGCAAATACGAATCCCTTTATGACTTCTATAACATAACAGACATCTGGACAGGAAACATAGACAACATAACAATCAGAAAATCACAAGACACAGCAAACGAAACGATAATAGTATTTCAACGGGGATGTTACAATTCCACAGGACGAGAGCAAATTGTTACTTTTTATAGATACCCACCAGCTCAACCATTCCCAGAAAATCAGACAACACAAAATAACATGAACGGAACAATAACAAATGCAACAATAGATCAATAGGTGAAAAACATGGAAACAATAGAAATGCTCAAACAAAAAATGGATAGAGAAAGCGTAAAATTCGTAAAAAAGCCTGTAGTAATAAGAGCCTTCCAAACAGAAGAAGAATTAATCATACCTACCCTCGAAGGCGATCATAAGGCAAATATAGGAGATTGGATAATCGAAGGGATCAGAAATGAACTGTACCCATGCAAACCAGATATTTTTGAAAAGACTTATGAGTTAGCAAGCAAAACAAGGGAATTTCATCTTCATTCAAAAGGAAAAAATTGGGTTCATTTCAGAAAAAACCTAGACAGCATTTGCGAATCCTTTAGCGTCACCTTTCTGCATGACGGAACTTGCGTCATGTCTGGGGATTATGGAACTCTTGTCTGGAGACGCAATTTTAATGGGGATAACATGGATATAGGCTTCCCAAGCAAGGAAACAGGAATAGATTATTTTGCAGAAAAATGCACAAGAGAAGACCAATTAATAAAAACATGGAAAAAAGAGAAAGCCTTAGAAGACATAAAAGAAGCACTTAAGGACGAGTCAAATAAAGAAAAGGTACAAGATTGTCTAGATGATGTAAGCTCATGTTGTGAAGACGAAGGTCAAGCCTATGAACTCAAAATGTATGAGATAGTAAGCGATAAATTTCCAGATTACGAATGGGCTGAACATCGTTGCGGAGAATGTCATAAAGACTACTTTATTTTCCAGTTTGAAGTTCTGAAAAGCGTCTCAAAGCAAATAGTAGAAGCATTGGGTATTGAGGTGCTTGAATGCCCGATATAAAAACATGCGAGATATGCGGGAAGCAATTCGACAAGAAAGAAGTAGGCAGAACTAAGATCACAATAAAACTCTCGAAGGGGGAGCGAACAATATGGATTTGCAAAGATCACGAATTATTGAAAAAGAAGGAATAAAACATGGCATCAATAACAGAACTAGCGATACTTTGGGTCATCAACGGTGTCACAACGGCGACCATAGTTATTGTACATGATCGTATTTTTAAGAGGCACATCGAAAAGGCAATAGACAAAATCGAATCCAAATTAAAGAAAGCGGTGAAAAATAATAAAACAGATTGAGAGGTTAAAAATATGGATATAGTAATTTGTACAAATTCAGAAGTTTTAGAACATAAGAAAGGGCGAGGTCTGTATTTTTGGGCTATGAGAAGATTTCCGAAGCGTCTCTTAGAAAATGAAATCGAAGATGATACACAGCCTTGTGCAAAAAGCCCTGTTGATACTTATGGTAAAATCTATTTTGCCGTGAAGGGTTTTGTTGTCGGATATTTTGAGATGATAGAAGTAAACGAAGAGAGTAACGAAACTATAGTATGGTCAGGTAATAGCTGGACGCTGTTAGAAAAGCCGATTCTGTGCAAATCATTTAGAGGGTTTCGATATAGATGGTTTGAGGCGAAACCATGAAGTCCGAGCCTAAAATCTGTTTCGTCTGTTCATTACCCATCAGGTTAAACATGGTGACAAATCACGGCAAATTCATGCACAAGAAATGCGAAAAAGTAGCATTAAAGTACATAGCTCAGGCTTACGAGATGCAGAAGCAATGGGAAGAAAAATTAAACGGTGATCAGAAAAAAATACTGAAAATGATTCAAGCAAAAAAAGAGATGACTGTTTTTGAGATAAGCGAGCAGACCAACATAGGTCTTTTCGATGTTCAAGCTATCCTGAACTCATTCGGGCAGAAGATAAAGAAAAACGCCAGCATAGTCAAGGGCGAAGTTATTCTAAAATATAAGTTCGACCACGACATCGAACAGGCACTAAAATACCAAGCCAAAAACAAAAATTAATATTCCGAACAGTATCAATACAACACCTGCTATTTTCTTGAAGGCTATCAAAACTACACCTATAATGAACAAAAACAACGCTATGATAGGTATGGAAAGAAAACCGAAGAACACCTGCTCACCCAATCTCTTAGGCTTTTGCTGTACTATAACTGGCGGCGGAGGCTTATATGTTTCAAACGATGACTCTGCGTATCTAATATAGGATATTTCAGGCTCGTCAAATCTTTTAACTCCTATGCTCACCGAAACGTTTTGCGTGCCTGCTTGAACAAAATACTGGTACTGCTTCTCTAAAAAGCACCCATTCTTATAGAGCAAGTCGAACTTCCCTATTCTCTGGCACAACGCATCAGCACACAACGTAACATTGAAGTTAACGATGTCCCCTTGCATAAATTGAGGACTAGCTTTAACGCAAAACACGGCAACAGAAAAAGTGTTCTGAATATTAGGTATGACAAGATTAGTTTGCGGTGAAACATGAGTAATATTTATAAAAAACTCAGGGATAGGTTCTTGACTATGAACAATACTAATTGACAATAATAAAAAGAAAAAAAGAACTAAATAATTGGTCTCCATGCTTTTCTTTTGGTCGAGCTAGGATATAAAGTTTATTTTTTCAATCCAAGCACAACAAGCACTGCACCAATTACAAGAGCTAGGATCAAACCCCAGCCACTAACAACGCCAAGCACAGCCGCTATAGCTGATCCGCCAAAAAATACCAAGCCTATTGTATTTTCCATCTTGCTCAGTACCCATGTTGCCAAACCAACGATAGCCATTACGCCTGCTGGCAACACGCCAAAGAAAACGGACAGTAAAGCAGCGATGAGCATTGCACCGCCCAATACCAAGAGATTGTTTTCTGACATGTTATTCACTATCAATTACTTGTTCTGCCCGATATATAAGGATTTATAAGTTGCGGGTTATACGTCAGATACCACAGCCTTTTCCGACAGTAGTAACGAAAGTCCAGAACGCAGAAATGCCATGCTGATTAGTTGCACTGCATGTGAACGTCACGGAAATTACACCAATTGCAATTCCGATGGCAATGAGCAATAATGCCAATAAAAATCCACCCATAGTTCCGCCCTTAAGCATTTTGATTTTCATATCTAATTCCTCGCCACTAACGCAATACCACTAACCAAAAGTACAATAGAAACAACTAAAGCAGGATAGACAAAATCAATAGATCCAAAGCCATGTAATACTATGCGACCAAAAATAACAAACAAATTAACTATTGTCCAAATTAAGCCTACTACAAACAAAAATATTCCAAGCGTTTTTAGGTTTGTCATATTCAATCCCTCAATAACATTATTCCGCCAATCAAAAATATAAGTGAAATTATAAGCATTACAGCAGTGAATAAAAGAATGATGCTAGAAATTCCCGTCAAAATAAGACCTACAAGCGTAAGTCCTGTAGCAATTGTAGAAAAGAACCCAATAAGAACTAATATCAAGCCGATAAGTGTTTTTCCTGTTGACATACTTTATTCCCCTCTGTACCGTTTCATTTCAACAACAATGTGCTTCTTTCTAGCCTTTTGAGGTCTCCCAGATGTTCCTTTCTGTAAATAAGTAACAGTAACGCCGCCGCCAACAAGATTCTTATTTGCCTCCGTAACATCGATTTCCTGACGATATTTTTTGTACCATTTTTGAAATTCACTTTCGGATCTGAATTTTATTTGCATTTTAATCACACTCGTCCTAAACATCGCCCATCAATACATTTATATCTATCAGGGCATTCAATATTAGAAACACATGATCTTATTGCAAGCTTTTCTTTATTTGGTAATATACATGTAACAAATGATGGGCATGGTGCCATGATACACATAACATCTATAGACTCGTAATATCCGCCCCTTGAAGAACATTCTCTATAACTAATGCCATTATGGTTCAAATAAGATTCACATGATTCAATGGTGTTGAAATTATTTATGTTATCAATTTCTGTGCATCCACTCCCGCAACTCTGGAACATGCATTTGTTGTCTTGGATATAATAATTTGGAACGCATACCGTAGGACAGATTTTTGGTTCAGGTCTTGGTTCGAATCTAGGCACTTGCTCAAAGCCACCAGTACCTTGTTTCACACATGTAGGTCTACATACATCAAGTATGTCAGTTGTACAAATTGGTGACCCAGTTCTAATATCGGTTGAACAACTGCTACTACCGCCACTAGCACTCCCGCATTCGTTCCAAGTCCCGCCTTCTAAAGCACATCGCACTTTTTCAGCAATATCTAGTTTACCTTCAAAAAGGTCTTGCTGATTTCCAGCCACTTTCATACCACGTTGAAAATATGGAGTTCCTATTAAGATTAATACAACAACTATAACAGCAACAATTCCAATAACAATCAAAGGTAATTTATCCATTTTAACCACCCATCCTTTCAAGTTTATTATATATTTCATCCATAAGTCACTTGCACTTCGATCTCGTCCAATGATGACATGATTAATCGCCAGACCTATATAATTTTTTCTTTGGTAATGGTCGTGCTTCGTATACTTTATGTTCTTTTTTAGCCTCTCTTAATATCATACGTAACTTTTCTTTGCTTTTCATTGAATCATGCAAAGGCATCCTACTCATCCACTTCTTTGCCTCATCAGATGAATAACCAGCACGCATTAATTCATTATAGATTTCGTCCAAAATATTATAATAAAAAGATCTTGTAGCTTCACTCATAATCAATCGCCGCTCCTGTACTTCTTCTTAGGCTTGATAATCATATCTTTTGTTACAATCCAAGTTCTCGCTTCTCCAACATCAACTTGAAGACTGCCATCTTGATAATGATAAGTCACTTGTCCTTCTTTAATTTCTTTTTCATGTCCTGTTCTAAATTTTATGTAAGTCATTCAATCTCCACTCCTATAAGACCTTCTACTGCCTCGATCAGCAGCAACTGACTTTCTGAACTTCTCTTCGCCAATAAGTTTCATCTTAAGTCCTTTAGGTATTTTAGCCCTTTTAATTTCCTGTTCCAAAAGCATGGTATAAAATCCCCTACCCATTGTCTGTTTCAAGCCCGTATTCTGATTAGAAGTGGGATAAGAAAATTCTGTTCTAGCTTTTTGAATAGCACTATTAACCTCGTTGCTATAATCACGACCATTATACTGCGTTGGAATTTCCATTAATCTCCGCTCCTATATTTTTTAAGAGTTACAAACCTATGTAAAGTTACACCACAAGCAGGACACTCACTACCTTTCCGAAAGTTTTTAGGAAGTTTTTCATCACATCTGATACAATATCTCTTTACCATGTTAATCTCCACTCCTATAAGATTTCTTTTTGGCTTGTGTAAATTTTATTTCAGCTAGTTTTAATTTTTTAACATAATTCAACGCTTGCTGCTTTGTCTCAAAAACTGCGTGATCTTCTTTTCCAGAAGATGAATTAATCCAAGTAACTTGATATTTATATTTTGATGAATACTTTAGAGTACCTGCCCCACCAACAAATTTAATATTCATTTTTTCTACTTTGAAATTTACCATATCAATCGCCGCTCCTATACTTCTTTTTACTTTTGGAAACTTTATAACCCATTTTATCGAGTGCAATCCTGTCCTTCTCTTCCCAAAG
>ERZ1292632.1120-Hain-H43-01um-R2-1120-length-27635-cov-5_pt1 | contig 22391 bp, 39 predicted proteins | sample MGYA00564407_ERZ1292632 | MGnify/ENA primary metagenome ERZ1292632 (study PRJEB36523, sample SAMEA6512637) | groundwater metagenome | collected 2019-01-08 | study: AquaDiva: Metagenomics assemblies of 32 groundwater samples | reverse complement strand
GAAACTCCGCCATTTGGTGCGTAACTTTGTCCGCGTCATGCTCGTATGTAGTCGCAAGGAACTCTTGCTTCTTCAACATGAACTCGCTGGCGTGCTCAACGGGACGGAGGGAAGCCGTCGTGGCCCCAGGGACCATTTGTAACGCGAGTTCTTTTTGTTCCATCTCTGCGTAGTACGTCTGGACAAGCCCATCGGCCACGGCATCCACCTCGCCCATTCCGCTTAACGGATTCTTCGACTTCACCATCGCCCGAATATGTTCCTCACCACGTTTTAACCGGACATGGTAGTCACTGTATGCCCTGTCTTTCTTCTTCTCGTCAAGCATGAGGAACTGTGTATTCAGCTTATCGTGATCTCCTTCGTCTAGGTCTTTCAGAGTACTGATTTCGAGGAGCGACGTGATACCCCCGTTTCTAATCTTGGTCAGTGCCTTCTCATAGGCTCCTGGCAGCGACTGTGCGACTAACGGGCGCTGTGCTTGTGCCGACGCAAACGCCTGAAGAGCACGCATCTCAGAGGCGTCAATCCACGGTCTGCCTTTTTCATCTACGCCGGACCCATCAATCAGTGCGTTGAGTGCGCGAGGATCGCCTTTCATAATTCCAAGCGTCATCTGTGCTGAGCGGATATCTTTTGTCCGTTCATAGACTTTAGCATCACGGTCAGTGCTGGCTTTGGACATGCTCTGGTCTCTGGCGAGCTGTTGATAGCCCTCTGTAACCAGATTTTCACGCATCTCTGGTGACATCGTGCGTATTTTTTCGTCAATCACCAACTCCACACTGAACGTGTTCTTAGCCAATTCGTCAAGCGCCTCAAGAGGGTTGTTCCGAACTTGTTGAAGCGCCAACCCCATGTGTAGTTTGTCCAGTGTGGCCGTCAAGCGTATCTGCTTATCAGGCACAATCGCCTCAGACACAAACTCCGCCGTATCTTTGATGTCCTGTACATACTTGTTAAACGACGGATGGCCAGGACCAAGCGCAAGCGCATCGCGCATGAGTGTGTCCATGGTCAAGCTCAAGTTCGGGCCGGCAGCGGCCACTCGACGCTGTGTGGCCTGACGGACGGCGTTTTGAAACCCCGACTCGATCTGGGGATTCAGGTGTGACTTGTAAATTTGTAGTGCCTTGGCGTCTCCGCCGAAGTATTCCAGCGTGGCTTTGTCGTTGCCGGTCAGGTATTGCTTGGACAACTTCAACGACTCAGCTTGAAAGGTCTTTGGATCAGCACGAGTCTGTTCTAGCTCACTCAAACTTTGAAGATATTGGACATGATCGTCTGATGCTTTATTCAAGGCAGACGAGGCGCGCTCTGCGTTGTCTAAGTTGGTCAAGGCATGTGCAAAGTCTTGTATGGACGAGCCGACAATGCCAATCCCGATGTCATTCCGTAGCCCGACAGTTGGACTGCTTGCGCCTGGCTGGATGGCTCCTTGCGGTACGAGCCGTGGTAGCTCTGGCATGTTAGCTGCCTCCCGTCGCCATGCTGGCAACTTGGAACCCAGCACTAATAAACGCGTTCTTTCGTTTCGCCTTGATCTGTCTTCCCAGTTCGTCTTTTTGTGCATTCAAGACGTTGACTTGGTTCTCTGCATTGACGTTGATCCGCAACCGTTCGACTTCTGCCATGCCGGCAACGTCGGCCATGGCATTAATTACGCTTCCAGAATCAACAGCCACCCCCGCCTTTCCAGACCGTGCGACGATGGACCCTGACACAATACGTTGTCTCAGATTCGTGTCAAAAATCAACGTGTCGCGTTGTGCAATAACCATTTCTGCCGTGTTCGTCAAGAGCTTCTGTTGAAACCCGACTTGCGCCGTAAACTCCTGGAGGTCGGCAAACGTGCTGTAGATTTTACCAATACCACTCACCAGGCCGCCACTGCCAGACATACCGCCCAATCCGCTACCGCTACCGGAACCAGCACTCGCGCCTTTTGCGGCTGAGGCACTTTTCGCCATGGACGCTGCTGCCAGCAAAGACATGTTAGGTGTCTCCAAATTCGACGTATTGAAATGCTGCCACGATCATGGACGGATACGGGAGATGCTGCGTAATGAGGACGTTTTGGTTCCACCCTAGATCCGGTGTGAACTCTAAATCTGCTGTTTCCGGGACTGGAGCGGCGTCAGTCAAGTCTGCTGACGAGCGGGTATAGTTTTGCTGTCCACCCACGGTTAACCCCACGCTGTCCTTCACACGCAACGTAACTTTGACGGTACGCAGTTCGCGTCCTTCGGTACGTCCATCTGGAAATTCACGCGTGGGCGGAAATAGCTCTAGCGTCGGTGTGTAGGACAATCCGACCTGTACCGTCGTTGCTTCAGGGTCGAGCACGGCAGGTAAGGCTCCGTTTGTGACCACTTGGTCTGGATACATGGCTCCGTCGCCTTTGACTTTGACGGTCATTCCTTCCAAGTGCAATAAGCCACCGGTAATCGACGTGACGGGCGCACCGAACGTCGTCTGCACCGCGCAGTCTAACGCCAAGTCAGGTTCAAAATACTCGATATATTGTTCGAGGACACTGTTGACAAGACGACTGACGACTTGCCAACTTTGACTCCCTGTCGCCGTGGTCACAGACTCCGTTGACAAATAAAACCCTTGCGTGTTGTGTAAGGCCCACGCAATGATATTCTGCTCTGTCAATAGGGTCAGACTTGTCATCAAGCCGTCGTTCCTGACACCCCACACAATCTCGTTTGGCTCGTCTTGATACGAAATTTCAAGGAGACCATCCCCTGTTATTTCATTACTCAAAACAGACAAGTCAGAGGCAATATACTTGTTTCGGTCAACGTTGAATGTCAACAGCCGGAGCTTCTTGCCGCCACTGATTTCGTCCCCACGCTGGACAAAGACGACACCTGAGCTGGTCTCGACCGGCGCCGTCGCAAAACACCCGTGAGGGGCTTGTCGTGTGACTTGGATATTCGTCGGCGTAATTCCTGACTCATTCCCTCCGTAGGCACGAAACTCGTCGCCCGATGTTCCAATGAACAACGTATCGTCTGACGCAATCCACCGTATAAAGTTGGCTTTCTTTGATGCCACACGGAACTCATAGGCAAACTCGTCTGTCGTAGCCGACATATCGAAGTTTTCATACTCGCCCGTCTTACTACTCCAAAATGTTTGAGGGGCGTCGAGCGTACTGCCGACGGTGAGACGGTTATCGTAGAATGTTCCTGAACCAGGATAGCCCAAGGTTTCACACCAGGCACCGGCAGCCCAATTCGCCGTGGCCGCATCCACACACGTCTTCTTGATAATTGCGCCGACACTAGTAGAGGTGTTAAAGGACGTGACTTTAATGACTCCGTTTGCCACACGATAATACCGCCCAACATCGTCAACGGTCCACAGAGCCGCACTGGCAACAGCCGTCACTGACGACCCTTCTGCCGTGCCGTTCGGGTCTATCGTAATGGCCGTCACATTGTCTGCGATGAACGGCGTGATAACCCAATCCACCTCGGTCAGCGTGAACGTGGTCGCCCCTGTTCGTGTCAACTTCTGAGTCGGATGGGCATTGTGAAACAGGTAGGCGGTGTCTTCGGTCTGTGTGATGTGAATATCGAACACCGAACTGTATGGATAGATGGAGGCAATCTCGACAATTTTCGAGGCCGTCCCACCTGACGTGTAGGCGGCAGGGACAGCCGCGCCGACCAGCAGAAACGTGTTTGCCGTCACGCCGGTCACGGTCCAGTCGCGGTTGAGTTGCCATGCGCCTCCGAGGTTGCGAAGGCTCACACTGTTACCGTTTGAATACCCGTGTCCTGTCACGCTGATCTGAACAGGATTTGCCCCTCCGACATTGTTGACCGCAGTCACGTTTTTCGTAGGATCTTCCAGGCGAGTGTTTGCGGCAAAGAACCGCATGTACAAGTCGCCGGCTTCCACAATATACGTCTGTTCAACGTTAAACTCGAACGGGAGTACTCTCGTGGCCAAGTTGTTAAACTTGGTACGCGCCGCAAAGACACTGCCGTCTCGAACTTTCGCTCCCCCACGAGGCACCAACACCCAGTTCCGCATCTGCTTGACGGCGTTGCCGTACTGAGGCAAGTCTACACGTCCTGCCAGTTCACCCGTCCATTCGCCTGACGTAAAATTTGTTTTCGTAATATACGAATTCGGCATGGACGCTCCCGTTATCTCACATCTTCAAGTTCATAACTGCCATAGGGTTCAGGCGAACCTTCTTGCCCGTCTGTGCTCATGCCCTTCGCAAAGAACTCTTTCAACTCTTGCGCGGCTTGAAGCTGTATCTCCGCTTTCCCTGTCAGTGGGCGCGCCAATAACCACTTCAATGTTTTCACAAAGGCAATCACAAACGTCGGCGAAAACGTCTGCGTGTTGGTGACGTTGTAGATATATTTCAAGTCGATCGGCGCCTCAAGGTTTGTCACGATAATCTGTGACCCGTCCTGGGCGGCTTCGCGTTGCCACGGTTCGTCTGTTTCAATGCCGTTCTTGCCGATAATCAGCACGCGGAGACAATCAGCCGGAAGCGCATAGGCGAAATCCCAGCCCCACGCAGGGGCCACGGCCAGCGCGGCTTGAGCGGCTTGACGCTTGACGGCGAAGTTCCACGGATGCGCGGCCAAGGCGTGTTCTTTGGCGAAGTCATAGACCGAGACGACAAGTCCTTGGTTCTTCGACCCATCGGTAAAACTCGTAATCCGATTCGCGCCTAACTCAGCCAGCGCCATGTTTGCTATTGCGGTTTGTGTAATCGTCGCCATATTTGCCTCTGGTGTAGAGAGATATATCACAAACAGTATAAAATCCAGTCAGGTTTATACTGTCAATGATATAAACAAGGCTGTGCAGGGTGTCCCATAACAGAACAACCCTGCACGTACCGGGCCTCCGCCTTTCAGCTTCAACCCTCCTTGCTTAGTCTACCAGCACCGCCAACAGGATCTTCAGCGTATCGCCGGCTACCGGAGCATCCACTTCGATGGTTCCGTACACGGTGATATCTCCGCCTCGACCTGCGACTTCGACCTGTCCCATGACATCAGCCAAGGAACCTGCCGTGCCGACCAAGCTCGTCCGTACCGTCAGTGTCATATCAAGATTACTCGTGATACCTGACGCCACTTCGGCTTGGGCCGAACCGTCTTCCTTCGTAAACGCCCTGTAGCCAATATCCATAGTGGCACCGACGCCCCAGGTGGCCGAGGATTTATAGAAAGACTGGAACGGCAGAATTTTGTGCTTCGACGGAAGTCGGATGAAATTGATGGTGTCGGCTACCGCAGGGGTACCGGCAAAAGTAATATCAATCTCATAATACCGGAGCTTCGCGCCAGCGTCGATCGCGCTCAGACTCGACCGAAGTACTCCCACCGCGCTCTGCGCTGCATATTGGGTCGTTTCAAGAGTCGCCATGGTTTACTCCGTCACCTGATTCTCGACAACAAGCTGATCTTCGACGCGAACTGCCCCGTGCATGGTCTTCACCAAAATCTGCATGAGGTTGTTCTTGTCAGGCCGTTTGTCGATACTGGATTTCACTTTCACCCACTCCGCGAACCCCACAGCGTTCTTATGCGCCAGGTAGGTTCCGCGAACGGTCGTGCTCAGAATCGGAAGACGCGTAGACATAATCCACGTCATCCCCAAGTACTGATTGATCTGACCCGTCATCAGGGCCATCGCAGGATTAAAGTCACGGCTCGTAAACGTAGACGAAATGTTCAGCAAGTCTTCCAAGCTCGCAGGACTGTGCGCATAGCACACTTGGTCCGGCGTCACATCCACGTCTGCGTTATACAGCTTCGTCAACGAGGCAACCAACTTCGCAAGGGTATTCCCTGATGCGGTCGTTTCCTTCTGCGCTGCCGGAAGGGCAACCAATGTCGAACCGTCCTCACCTTGAGGCGCAGAGCCGGACACGGCGTCTGCCCACGTCTGATCGAACCGACGATTCACGGCAAACGCGGCGGCAATCGCCAGCTCGCTCGTGATATTGTCGATGGTCTCCAACTGATCTTCCTCGTCAACGGGCCTGGACCACACGTAGTTCACCTTGAAGGCTCCCCGACGTGAATGCTCCAGGTTGACCCACTGCGTATCGCCGTTCCGAATCGTCTGCTTCTGCATGTCGGCACCACTCAACCGATCAAAGTACTTCACTTTGCCAGTCAAGTTCGTGGCCTTGCGACACCACGCGTCAAACTTCGCCATCTTCTGTTGAGTCAGATGATGGACGTTATCTGAAAACGCCTGTACGCGCCACTGTTCAATTGTTTCGGGCATGTAAAACCTCAAACACCAAAACCGTCCAACTATACGCAGGATTGCCTGGCAACCAGATCCTGCTTGCCTCTGTCGTGGACCTTACGCGCTGTCTTTCCAGCAGGTCATACGGAGCCAAAGTCTGGCTTGCCCGTTATTTGTCTGCGTAGGCGATTTTCCGGTACTGTCTCACTTGCTCCGCAACCGCGCCGTGGTTTGGATGCGTAGCATTGTGATACGGACTGGCCTTGTCTCCAAGGATTTCGTCTACACGAGACTTCGCTTGATCTCTCGTCAACATACTGGCTTCAGTCTTACCAGGCATCCACGAGTCTTCATGGATGGACTGAGCAATGGCATAGAACGTGTTGAAGAACACCGGGTCAGCCTCAAGGTGATAATCCTGAATCAACTGAACCATCGCGTCGCCACCGAACCGCTTGGCAGCACGATGGGCCATGGCCGACGCCTTCTCGAAGTTCTCCTTATGCTGTCCTCTCAAGGTCTGCTCGCCTTTGATCGTGTCTTGGGCAATCTCGTTGCCGAAGTTCTTCGCGTCGGCCAGCACGCCATCTTCGTACAACCCGACAATGGCTTGCGCGGCTTCGTTGGACACGCCGTAATCAAAGAAGGCTTTCTTAAACGTCGTCAGCTTGTCACCGAACTTCGTGGCCAAGCTTTCGTCTTTCAGCTTGACGGTATAGGCTTCAGGCTTATCGACCCCACGTATCTTTGCGAGATAGGCAGCCTTCTCTTCAGGCTTCGCGTCAGCACTGGGAATACGGACACTCCCGCCCAACGCCTTGTGGGCTTCCACGCCAGACTTGATGACATCCCCGACGGTCTTCCCTTTGAACGAGGTAAAATACGGTTCCGTTCTCAAAGCTTCTGGAACGTGTGCTGAAAGATCAAACGAAGCGTCGTAGACAGCTTGTGCTCCTCCGCCACTGCTTGATCCATGACTAGCAGCACCGCTACCAGTGCCATGACCAGAATCGCCACTAGTCGATTGTCCTGACTGTCCATCTTCACCTGCCATATTCTATTCCCTCCAGTGTTTCGTCCTCTTCAGTGACGCTCTCGTCCTGTAACCCTACCTTGACAACAGACTTCAACATCTTGACCACCTGGGCTTGTCCTGCCTGGTAGGCCATGGCTAACGGCGCATTCGGGTTTGCACTCTGAACGATGTGTTTATAGTCGTTCATGTCGTACAGCTCCTCAAGCCACTCCAGCACTAACGGGCCTTCGGGATACGAGAACAATTGCTGCACTAAGCTTGTGATCGTCTTCGCGTCATATGTGCTCGTCACCTTTCCCTCCAAAGGTTATTCTGCTCCTGCGTTGATGCCACTCCTCGCCATACTTTCCTGAGCCGCAGCCATATTCTTCGCGGTATCGCTGCCGGTGTTCGCGGCTTCCGCTGCCTGCGCTTGCGCCTGTGCTTGTGCGTCAGACTCGCGCTTCGCATCGCGCTGCTCAGGATCACGCATATACCGTCTGCTCAGTCCGGTAATCCGTGCGGTATCTCGTGCCCAGGCGTCAAAGTCAAAGTTGTCCACGACATTCGGTTGATAGGCTTGCAAGTTTGACACGATCGCCAAGGTATCGCCCATCGCCCGCAGTTCGTCAGACCGTTGGGCGCGTGCCAGTGGTCCTTCAAACACGACATCCACGCGTCCCCCGACCTGTTGCAAGACTTCAGGCATCGGCAAGAACGCGTCAGCACGCAGCATCAGCGAAAAGGTACGGGACAACATCGGCGTCAACAGCTCATCATTAATCCGCCCAATGGACGGACCTAAGAGTTGGTGCAAGAACTCCATGCGTTGCACAATCTCTGTGGCTGTCGGCGGCGTCTTGGCCACAGGGGCGAATTGAAGAATCTGTTCTGTAAAGAATATCTGTCGAATCTGTAGTTTGCTGTCGTTCTCAGGTATGGCGTCGTGCTGGAAGTTCGCGCCGGTCACAAACGGAGTCAACGCGCCGTCCATCCGTATCCGATTGATGGCTCCAGGTATAATCCGGGGTGTCCCGATCACGCCGTCGTCAATCGCCAAAATAGGCGGATGCACACTCAGCGCCCATTGGCGGAGCTTGAGTTGACGTGCGCGGTTCAGCGTGGCGACTTCCGGCATTGCCAGATGCCCTCGTCCAAATCCCCACACTTCCTGACTCGCCTTATCCCACCGTGTCACCATGAACGGATCTTCGTGGAAGAAGTTTTCAGCACACTGTTCCATGTCGCCGTTGATGCCGGAACTGTTAACAGACATCGGTGACTGGTTGGCCAGGAGCCAATAGGTACTGTCGAACATTTTCCGTTTATTCGGCCTGACATCCTGCATCAAGGTGACACGTTGCCACGGCTTCTCAGCGTGAAGTTTCCGTGTACGCTGTGAATACTCGCCGTGTGGGAAACGCTCGAACACGCCTTGAATGGTCGTACTGAACTCGCGGTTGGTGTAGCACAGCTTTCCGATGCCATTCTCTTGAATGGTGTAACTGCCCATCGGCACGGACTGAAACATCAGCCCTCTGAAATCAGCCTTCGGATTATACTCGTAGTCCATTTCCTGTAGGTACAAGTTGCCGGTCCCAAAGCCGACGATCTCACGAATCGCCTCTGCGCCGCTCGTCTTGTAATTGCTGGCATTGATCGCGTCAAACATTCGGACGGACGTGTCTTCCATCCAATACTGGACATCCGGCAGTAGGTTGATATCAGGATCTGAATGCTTCAACGAAAACCACTTCACGACGGCAGACGTGGCATTCCCAAGAATCAAGCTGACCAGCTTATCCATTGCGTCAATGCCTGTGGTATCAAACAACTTGGTGGTCTTCCGGTAGCCCTCGAAACCACGCGTCGTGATGTTGCTCATGTTGGGCATGAGGTATTCCGCAATGCGTTGACACTCTGAGAGGACCACCGTGCGATCATGCCGCAATTCGCGTTGTTCCTGAATCAAAAACTTCGCATCAACCATAATGTCCCCTTACGAACCTTGGATCACATTCCCACCGCCAAGCGGCATATCTTTGAGCGACGCGCCAAGGGACGAAGTTTTTGTCAGTCTGTTTTGCGCAGCAATCAACTGTCGCCGTCGTCGTTCGTCAGCTCGTTCTTTGTCAGCCGCGCCTTGCTGTTTCGTGAGACTTAGGTCAGGCGACGACGGGCCAGGTGTGCCTTTTGGCTTTGTTAAGCCTATCGCGTCGGTCAAGGGGCTAGTTACGCCAGTCGCTTTTCCGGCGTTGTAAAGACCGCCAAACATTGTACCAATGCCTATGTCAGAAGCAATTTCTCCCATGTGTGCGGTCCCTTCAAGGTGAGGCTTGTTATCTGAAAGCCGTGTTGTTGCCATTGTGTTTCAAATCCTATCTTACACATGACTTCTATCGAGTCGGCGTCATGTGCGTACGCAAATCGTCTCAACTGCAACATCAGACGCGCAGCAGAGCGGGTCGGTTCAACATACATGAATTGGCAACGTGTACGTCTGAATGGCATGACGGGCGAGCGGCTGTCTGCTAAGTCCATGAAACCGACAAGGGTGTCCTCGTCGTACAGAAGCCATATCTCGTAATTTGTGTTTTGCAGCAGCGTAGCGAAGTAGTCGTGCGCCAGCCGATGAACCGTGACGTGCTTGAAGACTTCACACGCTTTGACGAACAGCGATATAAAGGCATACAGTTCAGCCTCAGAAGTCAGCTTCTTCAGTGTCATATTCGCCTTCAAGTTCGTTGAAGTCGTGGACATAATCAGCCTTAGCCGGCGCATCGTGAAATTCGTCGAAGGTCGTTTGCGCCTGAAACCCCGTCATCGTAATACCCAGAAACCGCCGCACTGCCACACAGCCATATGTAAAGGCCGTCCCGCCATGCGAGGCCCAGTCGTGTACTTCGTCGTTGCTGTATTCTTTCAAGTCTTCGTTGTACTGCCTGCGGTAGTTTAAGAGGGCTTTCCACCCGTCCTTTGTCGGCTGTTTATCAAACACGCTAATAGGGAATACACGCCGAGCAATGTCCACGCGGTCAGCCACAGCAAGCTTAGGAAGCTGACGAAAATGAAGACCAAGACGAGCAGCGGCAGCAATCCGAGTATAACCAGTCCCGACATCAGTCGTTCTGACATCGAACGGCGCGAAGTGCTGTCCGTACACATAACGTTTTCCTCGTACCATTTTGACAAACTCAGGAATGGCCCCGGAGTCGAGTGCATTATAGTCGATCCATCGGACCAGTCCAGTCGCCGTGACTTGGAAGAACCATGTTACAAAATTGAGTCCGACTCCCAGGTCGGAGACGGTATGTACTGGTTCATCTGGATTATACGGGAATAGGCCGAGCCGTTTCGGGTCTTCATTTTCCGCTTTGATAACTTGATCGCTGAAGTAGCACCCTTGTTGCAGTCCACTGAAACTCGTGAAGTACTCTTGTTGTACTGTCTCCTCAACCATTCCTGAACGTCTATCGGCATCAATAGCTTCGTCACTAATCAGTCTCCGTCCTTCGTTATCCACAATGTCGAAGGCTTCAAGCTTCGACACAAACCAGTCAGGGTTCTCCAGATTCTTGATGTACAAATCGTAGCCGTGATTGTGGCCACGAGGTGTATAAGCAAACGCGGCCCACCCGCCGTTCTTGGCCAAGATCGGGCGTACATAGTCCCAGCCAGACGGTTGTTGGACGGCGTATTCTGAAAACACACAGCCCACGCAGTTCGTACCAAGAGCCGAGGTATCAATCGTGTCGGCCCCCAACAACTGAATGATCGAGCCGTTCACCATCGTAATCTGGAGTTCAGACTCGTTGTACCCGTTCTCTGCGACCAAGCCATCAGGGATATACGCACGAAAGGGATTGCCGTCATCGTCCATGCCATCCCAAATCACGCGCTTGGCCTGCTTGTGTGTCGGAAAGAAATAGAAGTACGTGCCCACTCTGAGTTGTGACTGCACCACCACCAGATTCAACAGCGTCAAGTCTTTGCCGGCACGTCGAGGCCACACCAAGATGATACGCTTAATCCCGTCGTTTAACGCGATGAATGGGGCGCGTTGATAGCCGTAGGGATGAAAGAGAAATTTCGGTGAGAGTTCAACCTCCATCGTACCCCCTACCGTAAGGTAATTTCGACTGACACATCGCCGTTTGTTTGGAGCATGTGCCGTGATTGCGCGGCGTACAAGTCTTGTACGGCGTCGAACTGTCCCTGCGTAATTAAATCGACTTTCCGACTGGCCATCACAAACTCCATCGCGGCCCCATTACTGTCAAAATTCAATTTGAAACTGATTGTCGCTGCGTTAGCCGGAAATCCCATACGCGTCCTTTATCTGCAATGCCGGACTTTCTTGTTCTTTGTGCCGTTGCTTGTTCCCGTTTTGGACTTGATGTCGAATGTATTCCTTCCCGAACCACTCGACTTGCTCGTGCGTGGCCTTCCCTTCGTACTTGAGCTGCTTCAGGAACGTCTTGCACTCGTCAACAGTCTTCTGGTTTGGATTCATACGAAGTCCTTTCACTATTCGATATCACCTCTGAGACGAAGGGCCTCTTTGCCCGGACCACGCGACAACATCACGCCGCGCAGGACACGCAGGTCGTGGAGGGATAGCAGGCGGACACGTTGGTTTCGACCGTCTGCGCGCCGGACCCTGCGATAGACGGACGGGTCCAGTTTGCCTTTGGCACGCTGTAAATAATTCGAGAGCATGGGACGCGAACAGGGAAGGGCCGACGCGGCCCAAAACGTGTCCACCATTGGGCCAAACTTCTCTTCGCCAACCACGACGGACACAATGAGGTTGACTTCCTTTCCACGGTTAACCGGATGCAGCGCCTTCTTCAGGCCAAATCGGAGTCCATCTATGAACTGTTCAACTTGTGCTGCATCCGTGAGCTTGTGCGCCACCACGGCGTTCTTATACTTGAGTTGTGAATGGTCGTGGCTCTTGGCGTTCATGTTACAGCCTGTGATCGTAATACCACCAATACGTGCTCCCTGCGCCGCCTGCGCCGACAGTACCTGCGCCGATAATCGTGGCTGGCGCGGATACCAACACGCCAAACGTCGAAAACGAGGACGACAGCCCGGTACCGTCCACGGCGGAAGCCTGCGCGAGCAGTGCTCCTGTACCGACCCACCGCACGACGCCCGCGCCTAAAATTATGGCACTCTGAGCGGCGAGTGCTCCTGTCCCGAATGCAGGCAGAAACCCCACACCATCAATCTGACTTGACTGTGCAGACAGCGCACCTGTGCCGCTTGACGACGAGAGGCCTGTCCCGTCAACAACAGAGGCCTGTGCGCTGAGCGCTCCTGTCCCTGATACGCTCGACGCGCCTTCAAGAGGCAGCCAACGTATTGTCGGGTCCACAGCGCCAGCCAATGTGCCTGGCTGCCAGAAATTTTGTCCCCTATATGGCGCGAGGTGTGGCTGCATAAATACCTTATGAACTTACCTTATGAACTTACCTATGAGCTGGTACTTGTCATGTTAATAATGCCTGTATATGTCGTCGCCCCCGTGGAGGGTTTCGTCACCTCTAAGAACGATAAATAGGCGTCAGCAAAAATACAAGGGGCTTGGTCCATATTTGTCAGCCAGTCAAACGGGAACACAGTGTTGGCGAGTGGCATCGACATGAAGCCGATGGGATGCCCGATGACGAAATTAATTAAGCCTGTGGCGACTGACGCGGAGGACTGCATTTGTGTCCAGGCTTTGATCCCTGCATCGCCTGAAGCTAACGGAGCAAACCATTGGCTAACAGGATGGTCAAGACGGTGTACAATCGCCCCAGAGTTGCCTGTCAATGAGGGCAACGTGCTCGCAGCGTTCGCCTGGTCGAGGTACGTGCAGGTCGTCCAGTTATGTGCGGTTGCGGCAAGGGCTGTCAGCCCGACTTCTACGAACCCAAAATTACCCCCGATGTAGTCCTCCGCAGTTGCCGTGACGGACTGGTAGCGCGTTGGAACACCTGTCACCGCTTCTGTTGCCGTGCTGGCCATCGTCTTGGCAACATCAAAAATTCTATCATACAGGAGGAGGCTGTTTCCGAGCACAGACGCTGAGACGTTTGCTCCTGTCAAACGATAGGAGCCAGCAGCAGGATTATCGAACGTAAACCCACCTGTGTCGGAGTCAACCAAGGCTCTCCCGCCAGGGGCAGCAGAACCGGCTGTACCAGCAATCGGCTGAGGACCGAGTTTGTGCAAGCTGTTAGTGACAGCAATGACCCCAGTCGCGCCAACCTTATTGAACGCTAACTTCCTGCTAAACCCACCAGAGCCACGGCTTAACGCATCACTGATACTCGTAAACCCTGTGTTGAAGGAATAGGGCGGCATCTTGAATGCTCGCTTCGCCGCCGCTTCCAACGAGTCAAGGGCAGACATAAACACGCCACGTTCGAACGGTCCAAGAAAGTCGCCATCTTTTGTCAGACGAACGCTTCCAGGACAATCCAGCAAGTGTATCGGAGGGCCGTACCACTTCGGGCCAGCAGTCAAAGCTGATATCTCTGCAAGACGCTCTTTCCCAAACCACCGTTCAAGACGCCCTGCGTGAGGAGACGGCCAGCGAATTATATTACTCATGGAGTCCTTTACAACGGAGCCGTATAGGTCAAACTTGTGACAGACACTTGCTGCCCTGCCGACACGACCACGCTGTTCAGCTCGATATCGCCGCCGCCACCGGTCGCCGTCACCGAGCACAAAATCACATCGGCTGGAACCGACGTTCGTAGAGCGGCTTTCGCAATCGTGCCGCCCGTCGCACTCGCATCAGCCGTAATCGCAGAGGCTGTGGCCACGCCGGCTGCGGCTGCGCCAAAGGCGGGATCGCTAAAGGTCAACGTGGCGACTTCGACATCGGCTGCCGTTCGAAACTCCAACAAGCCCGCACCTGCGCCGGCGTCAATGGCATCGACGGCGGCATCGGCCAACGTGGTACGCAGTGCCGTGACATGTGTGACTGCCATTTACGCCCCTTTCATGTGTGCGCCGTTCCGTTCACACAAGGCAACCTTGCGCTCCCACAGCCACGCACGGACCTGTTTTTCGAGTATGACATTCCCTGGACGGCAGGTGTAAATCATGCCGCCGATGTACTGTGACTGGAGCGTGGGTGAGAAAAAATCCTGCAAGGCCACGAAATGTACTTCGCCAACGGGAAGGGGAGAGGGCGTGGTCGATTCATTCTTGTGTGCCCAATTAAACCAGCGTTCTTTGAATGTCATTTTCACACTCAAGGTTTCACCTTCCCGCACCATACGCATCGCTCCTTGGACCATCCGTACTCTTTTGGTCCATAGTAGATATGCTGGCATTTTACGTTCGTAGTTTTGCGCTTCATTTTTTCCCATTCCAGCCAAAACTAAAATGATTGCCGTCCGGCGTGGTAAACCGCCCGCCCCAGTAAAGCGGTAACTCGAAGGCCCGTCCCCATGACTCCCAGAGCACACCAAGAAACTCGTAGTCTTCCGTCTTCGTCAAGTACGTCCCGTGTTTGTAGAGGACGATATCTTGCGCCAAGCCCACATCATGGAGACTTCCGGCCATGTGATCGCTGGTGGGATCGTTGACTGTACGCCTATCCATGCCCTCACCCAAGGCGATCTCGTACCCAGGGGCGTAGGCCCCGGCCTCAAGGCAGAGTTGACAGATGAAGTGTGTGAAGGCGACGCGGGCTTCACGGAGCGTCATGGTCTTAGCCTGTGGCATTCTTAAATCGTCCTGTGGCAATGACGGTCACGCCTGCGCCGGTCGTAATGTGCCAGTGCCCGGCCTTCGAGAGAATACTGAAGGGAATGGGATACGTGCCGACGCCCACGGTGGCAGGCAGAATTGAGATGGCTGCCCCACCTGCTCCGTCCTTGACGCTGACGTTTGAGGTGGCCGGTACGGCGACGACGCAGACGAGTCGTTCGAGTAAGTCGCCGTTCCTGGCGGCATCACCATCCCCTAACTTTTGATCGGTCACGCTGGCTGCCACTGCAATGTATTCGTTCATCGTGTCCTCATGGTTTGTATCCGGCCTCACCAGCCAGGGGTTGTCCTGCCGCCTTGCGTTGGGCTTGTCGCACCTCAAAGGCTTGCATCACCCGCTTCATGCGCAGCTCACGCTCCGATTCGTCTTCTTCAGTTTTGGGCTTGGGTGGTGGCGCTGTGCCTGGTGACTGGTTGCCCTCTACGTCACGCATCTGATTTTGTGTTGGCGTGTTGCCTTTACCGCGCAACAGGTCGAGTAATCCGCCCATGTGCTATCCCTCCCTGATCTTCGTCAAACTCATTATCTTCATCGACCCATTCGCCAAAACAAAAACAGTGGAGCAGGTAGGTCGCCATGCCTTCCATCACGTTACCACTCTCGCAAGCTATCGAGCATCCATGGTGCATCATGCGAGAATACAAAATACTATGGGCGGTCTCAACACGTACGACTTCTACGAAGTCTACGAAGTCTACGAAGTCTACGAAGTCTACGAAGTCTACGAAGTCTAAACACTTTCAAAAAGTCAAAAGTTTGTGCGTGAGTCTAGACGCACACAGACCGTCACTCATTTTACCCCCCCACCCCGTCTCAGCATTTCTACGTCAGGGGAGTGACCGACGATCTGATGTATTCGTACTGTATTGCGTAGGATATACGATGTAGATACTTACTACGTGGTACATCACATGTAGTACTAGTATTACTAGTATTATATCTTAGATATATATAGTTCGACGTGTACTATGTAGAAAGACTATCTAAGTCTATGTATTACTAGTATTTATTATTACATGATTTAAGAAACACGCAATACACATACATGTTAGACGGTTGCTCATAGTCTATGTGTAGCACTAGTGCGATGTGTTACGGCAATACATGTTACGGCGGTACATGTTACGCGTTACTATTCTTCACATCAAGAGTCGTGATGGGTGTCACATTGGTCGGCGGTTCATTCAAGCCGATCGAACGTGCCGTGCCCCAATCTGGAAGATGAATGGTAGCCTTGATCGTAACTTTAGGCGGTTCATGCTTGGTTAAGCCAATCATCGTCTGGGCTTGGTCAATGGCCTTGCCTTGTGTGGCGTGGTCAACCAACGGGTCCGAGTAGATGACCGTGCCCTTGTGGCTAAACGTCTTGACATGCGTAGCACTCAAACGCTTCACGGTCTTGTCAAAAACGCGCTTCAATAACTGCGCACGATCATCCTTAGTAATGCCGGCACGTTCATAGATCTCCTCGTTCAAGTCTGGGAGCACAGGAAGAGTTGAGGGAGATAACATCGGAGCACGTTGACTAGATTGTCGTGACTTAGCCATGTATTCCTTCGTAGTAAATACTACTGAGTGTATCCCTCTATAACAAGAGAGGGTACAAACTAGGCTTTCATTCCACCTGTACTATTCCTGTACGCTTTCATAGGCTTGTAAGGGGTGTACCAACCATGGTCAACCCTGTTTTGGACAAGCCTATTTTGCACAATACAGGTGAAACAGGCCCATACCACGGCAAGGGCACGTTGAAAATAATCGTTCCTAGGGCAACGTAGGCGGTCTGAAAATCGACACAGCCGGCACAACACTTGCTCATAGATCCTGTATAAAGATATTTCACAAACCGTGAAATAAAACTTGACAATCCCGTTTCACATCACTATAATCTACACAACAAGGGAGGACACTATGTACACCGAGCAAGTCAAGATCATCGACTCCATATACAACAGCAGAGCCTGCACCTTCATGTATGGCTTTCTCTATCGCCATGCCGTCGGAGTCTGGTATACGATGTGGGCCTGTATCCTGTTGCTGGCACTGTATCAAGCCACGCTGCCCGAAGATGTAGTCCCAATGGATTACACCGATACCGGCGTAGGCTGTATTGACGATTGTCTTGAACCATTATATTAAAAGGAGAAGAATATGTTTAGTCGTCTGATCCGTCAATGTGCGTGGTGTAAGAGACTCCTCGGAGTAAGTGAACCGACTCCGCCAGGAACAACCGGCGCCACGCATACCATTTGTCAGTGCTGTGTCAAACACTTCACCAAGGAGAACACATGAAACTCGTCTACTTCTATACACCGGAGCAAGTCCGCATCATTCCAGAGGGACAAGGCACCTTGACAGAATCTATTACGGCCATGTTTGAACGTGCCGAAGAGCAAGCCCTTAATACAGAGGAGAACAATCATGAAGTCTATTGATTGGGAAGTACTTAGCCTATGGTTTATCGTGACACTCGGACTAGTGCTGTTTTGGACACGGGTTATCGAAACGCTCTTCGCGCTACGCACTACGTTAGCAGGCTCAATCTTCCACTTGTTACCATAGGGGGTCTTCATGTCTATACGAATCTGGGGAGCATATCAGGGCAGACAAGAAGTGATTGACCAAGCAGGCTCAGTCAAGGAAGCGTACCGGATGTTATACGAGTATCGACTCGCATTCGGTCAATCGTGGACGTTATGGTTAGGGGGCAAGTACAAACAAGAAAGTGAAGGATTCTAACATGCCACATACACAACACAAAGAAGTCTGGTACTTCGACGAACTCAGTGAGAAGGCAAAAGACAAGGCGCGAGCATGGTATAGGGAAGGTCAACTTGACTATGATTGGTGGGACGGAGTTTATATGCAAGTTGAAGAGGGGGCCATGTACCTCGGAATAGAGATTGACACAAAACCCTGCAAACTTATGAACGGTAAAACCCGCTATGATCCGGCAATCTACTTTTCCGGGTTCGGTTCACAAGGCGATGGGGCATGCTTCCTTGGTACATGGCGCGCTAACAAAATGAAAACGACGATCGAACTGTCCGCCGAATATCCAACCGACAAAGAGCTACAGCGTATCCATACCCAGTTATGGGGAGTCAAACAAGAATTCCCTAACGCAACATGCACGTCGGCGCGCTCAAGCAGTAATTATTCACATGAACGAAGCACAAGTCTTGAAGCAGTCTTAGACGAAGACAGAGCCTATAACAAAGACGAGTGTGAACCCGTTGAAGAATGTCTTGTAGACTTTATGCTGTGGATTTATACCAGTCTTGAGGAAGAATACAACTGGCTAACCGCCGACGAACAAATAGACGAAAACATACGTATCAACGAGTACGAATTTACACAAGAAGGGAGAATAGCATGAAAACTGTTGTGAATAATAGCATGGTGGCTCACCTCTGGGCAGCACAAACACAACCTCACGCACGAAACGCAACAAACACTTTCTGGTTTCGAGGTAGTGTGATTTATAGCTACGGTTCACACTTCCCAATTGCCCGGCACGTCAACGGGCACGTGCTTATGACAACACGCAATTATTCAAACACAACGAGCTGTCATAAATCTACTGTGGTAAATGCTGCGTACCATTTACCAATAATCTATTGCGTAAATCCGCTAGCAGAATCCGAGATAGACCATCGAAAAAATCTTGCCGTAATGCGTACAGAATGCCTGAACTGTTTAGAAAAAGCCTCAAGAGCGCGCCTATACTCGCAAATACACCTAGACAATGCTAAAGATTATGTAAAAACCCACGCAGCCTATCGTGCCTTGTTCGGGCTCGACTTAGATGAGGTGCTCATCATTTCTGAAGAATGGAAAAAAGACGCACAAGGAAGGATTGCTGCACAACAGAAAATCAATGAAGCGCGCAAAGCAGAAACAAAAAAACACGAAGAACACCGACAAGCGCAACTGAAAAAAGACCTTGAAGAGTGGAAAGTCGATACGTCACTCTGGCGAACTTTTTATGACTTACCCGCTGCCTTACGTGTAAGCGCCGATGGAAGTCTAGTAGAAACAAGCCGTGGGGCACAAGTGCCCGTTGCCCATGCCCAGCGCGTGTACGCGTTTGCAATCCTTATCAAAACAGGAGTGCAACCGCCGTACCAGCATAACGGGCACAGTCTTCATTGTGGGAGTTTCAGAATAGACAGCATAGATGCGGAAGGCACCTTAAAAGCCGGTTGCCATGTAATCACCTTTGACGCCATGAAAGAACTTGGCGATCAACTCGGATGGTAGGAGACACAATGCTAAACTATAATGAATTTTACAGGCTATATGTAAAGACAGGAGTAAAAACAATAGGCATATTCGATAAATTCTGTGACACAGAATTACTACGACTGACAGCATTGAACCGGTGGAATAGAAGCAGTGACGGTAAGTGGGTTTATTGGATATGATTAACAAGGGAGAACATATGCAAACAAACCATTGTAACCTCAGAATTATTGTAGACAACAGAAACAGGCATCCCTATGCCGTCAAGCATCGGTTGCAGTTCTTCGCACATCATGCAGGCAAAGTCTTAGTCATTGAACAGTGCACAAGGCACAAGACTGTTCTCCAAGTCCACAAAGGTTAAGGGGAGAATCACATGAGCTTTACGTGTGGCACACGACGGGCTGTTAAAAAGAGCAACGGGGATTACCGGGTTGTCTGCGCGACCTGTTCAAACGGCGGAACGGTCCAACATCTCACAAAAGAAAGCGCGTATAAAGCGACGGTACGTGACAGTAACAAGCCCTGCCAGAAATGTGGGGCAAACTGAACAACAAAACAAGCCCTTACTCCAAAAACAGCGGAGGATCTGGCGAACTGTATATATTATACTAGTAATACTAGTACAACGTAGTACTGAACAAGTAATAACATAGACCTTCGTAAGAAGGTCTCTAGTAATAAGTCTATGAGGTACTATGACTAAGACACAAAAACGTAAACAACGGCAACAGAGAACATGTGTTGACAAACCTCGTGTAAAGGTTGAAGATCGAGCGTGCTGTGTTTGTAACCGTGTTATGTGGGGCGCGTCTGTGCCGTTAGGCTTTGGCAAAGAACGGCACGCGAGTTGTGCTCCCGGTTCAGTGCCCTGGCGCGAACGCTATGAACGACTGCCCAAGGCCCTGCGTACAGAGGTTATGCGTTTCATCTATGAGCAAGGTGTCACATGAGGCGAGATCGCTTTCTAAAACTCCATACAGAGTATGCGTCAATGTTGCATAAGAAGGCGCGTCAATGGCTTGATTACGATGATGCGTGTGAAGTCGTCGCGCAGATGTTACGGCGGATTATCGAAAACAAAGTGTATAAACGCGTATCAATTGCTAGACTGGAGGGTTTCCTTGTGAAAAACCTACGCTTCAACATTCGAGAGTTTATGAAAGCCAACGGAGACAAGCATGTCAGTCTTGACCATGTGAAAGACGCCATGTCCGAAAGTTCCACTGTGACGGTCGGCTATCCCGTTGACTTGCCGCTCGTCGAATGTCCTTTTTGTTTCAAAGCCAACCTTAACCAGTACGGAGCATGCCTGATGTGTCACACGATTGTCCCGGCGCACATGTCGCTACATCGTCGCCAGATGTATTTGGAAGAACTCTCTTTGGCTATCTCGTTTGACTTCAACACGCCAATAGATGTCGGACGTGCTATCGAACAGTTGACGCCACGGGAACAACTTGTCGTCAAAGCCATAGGACTTGGCAACGAAAGCCTTGAAAGCTTGGCTGCCTTAAGTGGCACTGGCGCGACAAGTTTATGGCGGACGTGGCTAACCGCAAAAGCGAAACTACAAGAGAGTCTGAAGGAATACGCGGATAAACCCTTGTCCAAAAGAGGTGAAAAGGCATTTTCTCATGCCTTGCAAGTTATTGATTTAACGGAATAAAAACAGCCTTGGAATGAAAACGTTGTTTGTACCCTCTCTTGTATTAGAGGTACAGAGAGGGTTTTTCTTTGTCTTTTAACCGAGGGGGTTATGATGGTTGTCACCCGGAACCGCCCAGGGCTAAGGCTGAAAGAATGCGTGCGGAACGCGGAAATTACGACACAAGAGGCTCTGTGTCTGTTGATCGCCTTTGAGCCGACACGTTATACACAAACCGCAACATACGCGTGGCTACTCTCGCGTGGGGCCGTCAATGTATGAGCATGAACGTCGGGAGAAGTATGCAGCGGGCGAAGGCAACGTACTATGGCCGGAAATGTCTACCTACGGAAAAGACCTTGACGATTGCAAAGCCTACCTGAAAGGCCGGGCACTTTCCTATACGCTGGCAGAAGCAAACGGATGGTATCCCTCACGGGCAACAGGCGATTTTGTGTTGCGGCTTGTGATACCGGCAAAGACGTTTGCCCCTGGTCATGTGTATTGGCAGGCGCGTGCAATACATGCAGCCGCCTTGCGCTACACGTCGCCACGCGGACCACGCCAGAACGCTTTAATTTATGTCGCGGCAGATCCGCTTGGTTCTGGGCAGCTTGTCGCGCCACTCTCACAGGCCGTGCTCATTGTCGAAGGTCCGATGGACGCGCTTGCAGCCGCTGAATGTGGCTATGATAGTATTTCCCTAATGGGAATTACTCCCCCCCTGTCTACGCTCGACAGAGTAACAGAACTCGTTGCACAGAGACCGAGCGTGGTCATGTTAGACTCCGAGCCAGAAGCCACGGCACAAAGTATTTTTATTTCCTCGTTTCTCAACGCGTACGGATTTCGCTCTCGCAATGTGACACTGGCGAACGTCAAGGATCTTGCGGCAATAAAGAACGTCAACCAGCGCAAGAAGTTTTTGGCTGATTCATTTTGCTGGGTGTAAGATGGACATTGTCAAACTGAACGCACACCAAATCCCGGAAGTAGCCGCAACATTCTTGCATTGTTTGCTTGTTCGGTTGGGAGGACAAGTCACGTTAACGCACGAAGAGATTATGTTTTGCTTGCGTCACTATTACTCAACACGCATGGCGTTTGACGCGGTTGGTGAACAAGTCACGTTGACACTCCAAAGTGTCGAGAAGGAGAATGATCGTGGCTGTTAAGCTGAACTTCGTCGTGACCACCACAACGCGCAGGCACTTTTACGCGTATTCGATGAAGCAAGCGAAGAAACTTTTGCTTGAGTTAAATTGCGCCGAGTTTGTGAATCTATCGGAACAGTCAACCTTGACATGCGAAGACACAGGCGAAGAAGAACGCTGGTAACATGGCTAAATTTACTTCTCACAATTACAAAACGAAAGCGAAGTTGCTGTACGATGGTTGGCATTCTCGTTTTTGTATTGAAAATCTTACCAAACATGTTGATACGGAATATTTGT
>ERZ1292632.1498-Hain-H43-01um-R2-1498-length-22403-cov-4_pt1 | contig 22403 bp, 22 predicted proteins | sample MGYA00564407_ERZ1292632 | MGnify/ENA primary metagenome ERZ1292632 (study PRJEB36523, sample SAMEA6512637) | groundwater metagenome | collected 2019-01-08 | study: AquaDiva: Metagenomics assemblies of 32 groundwater samples | reverse complement strand
ACCTTCCCGACCCCAGACGGTGTGCCGGGGATCAGGGACAGAGATGCGAGGTGCTCGAGTTACGCGCCGCGTGCGTGGAGACTGGGAGATTGGCCGTGTGCGGGCGCCGGCCATTACCTCTGTGAGGAGTGTTCCCATTTCGACGGGACGACCGATCCCGATCTGTCGGAGGAGTGAACGTGGAGGTCATCAAGAAGGGATCTTCGCGGCCCGGTTGGAGCGCCGAGCTGGTGTGCACCGGCGCCGGGAACGGTGGGTTCGGTTGCGGTGCCACGTTGCTCGTCACCGAGCATGACGTGTACCACACCGAGAGCCACGCCCGTGACGAGACGACGACGTACTACGACACGTTCTGTTGTGTCGAGTGTGGGACCGAGACCGACATCGGCGGGAGATGGCCACAGAAGGCGTTGGGACAGGCTCCGTCTCTCGAAGAACGGAAGCTGCGCGCCGCCCGGTGGAAGTCACGTCGGTGACCGCCGTCGGGGCCAAGTACGTCGGTTGTCTCTACGGCGGTCGGGAACCGACCCACGCCGATCCGGTGTGCCTCGCGTGCAAGATGGGCCACCACGATCGTTGCTTGCGCTCGGCGCCCCACCTCGTCCCGGGGTCGTTCGGACTGTGTTTCCGTCCTCCCTGCGAGTGTGACGATCGTCCGGTCGACGGAGACGAGGGGACGTGATCTTCTGTGACCTGATCGTCGACTCGTCCCGCCGGGTGTGGTTCGCGAGCGCCGGCCGTGAGGGGGACGTCTCCGTCGAGGAGCTCTCGGTCGGCGAGGCGGCCTCCCGGATCACCGACGCCGGTTCGGTCGTCTGCGCGGACTCACGCCACCTGCTCGACGTCGGGCTCGAGCCGGCGCACGTCCGTGGACTCCTCGACGTCTCCCTGTGGCTCGGGGACCGCCGTCTCGCTGGTCGGAGGCGGTTGCCCTCGGAGACGTGGAGTGCGTTCGAGTCGGCCGGGCGGCGCCTCCGGGCCGCGGTGCGTACGGCCTCGCACGCGGGGATCGATCCAAACGCCCACCCCCTGGGTGCACTGGTCCCACGCTGGGTACCGTCGGCGGCCCTCCGAGAGGGCGTGAAGGTGGTCCGTGGCCTGTGGCTCTCCGGCCTCGCCAGAGGGGACCTGCCACCACGTGGTGCACACCTCACCGACCTCGCCGTGGCGGGGCTACTGTTCTCGGCCGAGCAGACGGGCTTCGCCGTCGATCGGACCGTGGCGTCGCGGTGGGGGTCCGAGGAAGATCCCGTCTGCAAGAGGCTGCTCCACAGGCTCTCGGAGGTGCCCCGCGGGATCGTGTTCCCCCGTTTCGACGTCCACGGTGGCCGGACGCGCCGGATCGGGACGTCACACGGTTCGTTCCCGGTGATGGGACTGCCGAGGGAGGGGAACGTCCGCCGGGCGATCGTGAGCTCCTGGTCGGGCGGACACGTCGCGTCCCTCGACTTCAACGCCCAGGACCAACGGTGCATGGTCGGTGCGGTCCCAGACCGTGCATTCAGGGACCTCTACGCCGGCGCGTCCGACTTCCACGCCCGCACCTCCGAGATCGTGCTGGGGCACGCTCCCCGCGACCCGGCCGAGCGTAGGATCGTCAAGGAGTCGTTCTACGTCGCGGCATACGGCGGGACCCCGGACACGGTGGCGTCAAAGACCGGGTTGTCCGTGACCGACGCCTCTCGTATCGTCGAGATGACCGAACGGGCGTTGGCTCCGATCGTGGAGCTGAGGACCGCCACGTCCCGTGAGGCCAGGGAGTCCGGCCGGATCTCGATGCCGGACGGGACGTGGGTGCCGGCCGACCCGGGAGACCACGACGGGAAGCTGATGGCCCTCCGTTTCCAGACGTCGAGCGCGATCTCGTTCAGGAGGGCGTTGGCCCGGTTCTCGACGATCTCGGGGCCGGGACGGTTCGTGTTCCCGGTCCACGACGAGGTCGTCCTCGACCTGCCACCGGGACAGGGTTCTGAGGTCGCCCTGGGAGTGTACGCCTCCGAGCTGGAGGAGGGTGCCCGAGTGCCGGGATTGGACGTGGACTTCCGGGTGAAGGTCCACGTGGGAGAGAACTACGGCGACATGCGGGAGGTGACACGTTGACCGACGAGCAGCTCGAGAAGAACCTGGCGGCGTTCCGGTCGCTGAAGGCGATCATCCCCGATCCGAGGCGATCGTCGGTGGACGAGATGATGGAGTCCCAGACCGGGACGTGGTACCTCACGTCGCCCGCGTCGTCCCGTGAGAACTTTCACAGCTGCTTCCCGGGCGGGTTGCTCGACCACTCGCTCCGGGTCGTCAGATACCTGAAGAAGCTCGCGGATGCGATGTGTCCGGGCCTCTTCTCCGACGAGGCGCTCGTGTTCGTCGCCCTGTTCCACGACCTCGGGAAGTCCGGGGACGGCGAGCACGAGGGCGACGTGCCGAATCCGACAGACTGGCAGCGCCGGAATGGAGAGCTGTAAGTCCCGAACCCGAAGTGCACGTGGATGACGACCTCCGAACGGAGCCTGTACCTCCTGCAGTCACACGGGATCAGGCTCGAGGCCACGGAGTACCTGGCGATCAAGCTTCACGACGGCATGCACGTGAAAGAGAACGAACCATATAGGAACCGAGAACCGCTCCTGGCCCTGTACCTCCACTGGGCCGACCTCGCGGCCGCCCGCGAAGAGAAGAAGAGTTGGGAAGCGACTCGAGAAGCCTGACCCTCGGTCAGAATCGGCGATCTGCCAGATAGTTACCGAGCAGCGCCCTCGTCGCGATCGTCGGAGGATCGTCCAGATGAAGATCAGAAAGTCACGGCTCGTGGAGATCATCAGGGAGGAGCTCGTCGCGGGCCTCGTCGGGCTCTCGGAGGCTCCGAAGCTCACGACGGGAACCGCCGACGACGAGAAGAAGAAGAAAGAGCCTCCCGACGAGGCCCCGAAGGACCACGAGGGTCCTCCGAAGCCGAAACGGCCCCCGAAGGAGCCCGAGGTCCCGGAGGCCGGTAAGGAAGACGAGCCCGAGGAGGTCGACGGGAAGGTCCCGGGCGAGGACGGCGCCGATCCCGAACCGCCAGAGGATGCCGAGCTCGACGAACCCGCCGACGGCGAGCGCGACGCCGACAAGAAGGTCGCCGACGAGCTCGTCGGGAAGACCGTCCAGAGCGTCACGGTCGATCCGAAGTCGAAGACCCTCCCGGGGGCGACCGAGATCGTCTTCACCTGGGACCAGAGCCCCGATCCTCTCAAGATCCTCGTCACGAAGACGGGAAAGATCGCGTATTTCTTCAGGGGGTTACACAATTCCCTGTGAACGCGGCGTGGAGGTGAACTGACATGTCCGAGACCCTCTTGATCGCATCGATACCGGTCGGTATCGGTGTCGTGAGGCTCGTCGAGGTCGCCGTGAAGGCGTGGTTCGGGCGGCGGACCAAGAGGGACGAGCTCGCCGCGAAGGTCCTGACGAACGGCCGCAACCAGAACGGTGTGGCGGCCAAGGTGACCCTAGACGAGGTCTCCAAGAACACCGACAGGCTCCTCGAGATGCACGAGCGGTACGACGGAGACGGCCTTCCGCTCTGGTACTTCCCCAGGTCCATCGTCCAGGCCCAGGCCCAGATGGTACAGACGATGGAGAAGATCTCCAGGACCCAGGAGGCGATGCTGGATCGGATCGACGACGTGAAGGGGCGTACGGTCCGTCTCGAAGAGAGGATCGACCGGCTGGACGACCACCTCACCGCCCAGGCGCGGTGACGACGCCGTGTCCCACGTCCGCGAGGACGCCCCCTACGGGCTGACTGGCGCTCGGAAGAATATCGGGGGCACCCGGGGTCGTCCCTATCCGGTCCCGCCCCGGCCCGACGACGAGGAACCCGTGAAGAGGGCCCTCTCCGAGGGGATCCCACACCTCGACGACCTTTCCCCGGAACAGTTCGTGAAGTTCCTCGACCGGTACCTTTCGGGAAAGCTGCAGGCCGTCGAGAAGATCGACGGCGCGGCCAACGTGAAGTTCACCGTCAGGTCCGGCCGTCTCCTGTCGAAGACGAAGCACGGGACGTACGTGGCCGACGCCTCGACCTATCACAAGACCCACGCTCTCGCCGCCGTCGCTGCGGCTCACCGCGCGTTGGATGGATCGGTGGACTCCTGGCCAGACGATGTCGAGCTCGACACCGACGTCCTGACCTCGGAACGTCCGAACACCCTCGGGTACGGCCCCGACGCCGTCGTCGTGCACGTCGTGACGGTCGGTGGACGTCCCCTCCCTCCCTCCGAATCGCGTGCGCTCCTATCGAAGATCTCGTCCGCCGGGTTGTCCGGATCGTGGAGGTTGGAGTTCCGGCCCGACATCGATCCCGAGACGCTCGCGGTCGAGCTACAACCGGAGCTCTCGGAGCTGGTGGACCTCCTCCCGCGGATCGGGCGAGGACGTGACAGGGACATGGCGGTCGCAGAGAGGTTCGCGGAGCTCCAGAGGTCCGTCGCCGACAAGATGCGCTCCGAGGTGCTTCCGAGACAACGTTCGGCCTTCGGCGGCGGCGACGTCGAGGGCATCGTGTTCCGTGACCTCGGGTCGGGAGACCTGACGAAGCTGGTCGACCGTGACTTCTTCACCAAGATGAACAAACACTTCTGGCGGCACCGAGAGATGGCACGGAAGGGAGTCGTCGGTCCCGGCGGCTGGGAGCCTGGGATCATGTCACGGCTCTGGTCAGACCTCGCCGATGGGGCGGTCGGGTCACGCTCGATCCTCTCTCCCGGGATCGTCGGCCACATCGTCAGGGCCGCCGGCGGCGGGTCCGGAAAGTCGGTCGACTTGGCGATCGCGGCCTACGTCAGAGAGAAGGGCCTGATGCCCGGGGAGTTCCTCTCGAAGTTCCGAGAGAGCGTCGCCGCCGCGCGGAAGTCGTTGGTCAGCCTGCGCGAGAGGTGGACCACCGAGAGGGATGAACCGGTGGCGCTCTCTCGCGGGCGGAGTGCGACACCAGACGCGGCGGTACATGCCAGGACGGAGGAGGAGTTCGGTGAGGTCGACACGTTGCTCGCCGCGATGGACAGGTTGGCCGACGACATCTCGGGGATGGATCCCGACACGCAGAGGGTGGCCGTCATGAAAGTGATCCTCGGGAAGAACAGGCTCGCGAAGCTCGCCGGAAAACTTGGGATCGACGAGGCTGTCAAACCCAAGGTCGATGCCGTCACGGGTCCTGCGAAACTCTACAAAAGGATGATCCCGTTGCTCTCGAGACACGGGCTCGACGTCTCGCACGTGCGAAAGCTCGGCGACGGGAGCCACGGGACGGCGTACGACATCGGCGCCGGCCGGGTCGTCAAGGTGACGGACGACAAGTCCGAAGCGATCGCCAGCTTCAACGTGATGAACCGTCCGGAGCAACCGAACATCGTGAAGGTGTACGACGTGTTCGCGTTCCCGGCACCGTGGGCCGGGAAGTACGGGATCGTGCAGGAGCTCCTCGAGCCGCTCGACGAGTTCGAGGCCCACGACTTCAAGAACGTCAGCGACGCCTACATGGCGAGGTCCGAGGACCTGCGGGCGATCCACGACGGAGACTGGCGAAAGGTCGCCGGCCGCGATGACGATCCGGCCCGCGTCGAGAGGTCGCTGAGGGAGTTCGAAGTCCCCGAGATAATCTCCCAGTTGCAATCGGTCGGCGTGAAGTTCCACGACTTCCACGCCGGGAACCTCATGAAGAGGGGAGACAGGTACGTGATCGCCGACCTCGGCCAGTCGCAGTCGCCGGCCGCACAGATACCCGTGTTGGAGGATGCCCCCCGCGCACGCTCGGGATCAGGCCACCAGAGGCTCGTCCCGGCCCGCGGGAGCAAGACGGTCTCCGAGAAAGAGATCGCCAGGTGGGTCGGTATCCTGGGAGCGAAGGCGGACAAGCTCGTCCGTCGGGGGGTCAGGTTACCCGACGATCCCGTCCCGTTGGGGGTCGGGACTCGGGGTGCCGCGTTCGAGACGCTCGATGGTAAGATCCTCAAGGTCACCAACGACGCGTCCGAGGCGAACGTGTGCCTCGCCCTGAAGAAGAGGCCGCAGTGGAACATCGTCCGTGTCGAGGACGTCTTCGCGTTTCCGGACGACGACGACATGGGCTTCGAGATCTACGGGATCCTCGAGGAGAAACTCCGGTCCCTCTCGGCCGGCGACTGGGCCGAGTTCAACAAGTTCATCGCCACGATCGACACCGGTGAGGCGTTCTACGATGGTATCGAGGCGGCCGCCGTCTCCGCGGCCGAAGGTGATGGAGAACTAGAGAGCAATATCGTCGATCTTGGACTGAAGTACGGGTTGGACGATATGTCTGACGGTCTCAAGGCGGTCGGTGTGAAGGAATTCGCCGACTTCCACAGTGGAAACATCATGCGCCGCGGTAAGGACTACGTCCTGATCGATCCGGGTTACTCGTTCTCCGGGCGTCGTGAACCGATCCCCGTGCTCGAGGGCACGACGACCGATCGAGCAAAGACCCGGAAGCTCGTCCCCAGAGACCACCATTCTGAGGCTCCCGTGGCAGACGACGCAGACGGGTTCGACGCCTTCCGAGAACCGTCGGACGAGATCAAGAGGAAGGTGACCGCCCGCGGTCACGACCTGTCACGCATGGTTCGGCTCGGGAACGGTTCATACGGGACGGCCTATGCCATCGGAAACAGCGGTCGCGTGATAAAGTTCACGACTGACGATTCAGAGGCGATGGCGAGCTTCCGGGTGCAGAACCATGGGAAACACCTCGAGAACGTCGTGCGCATCTACGACGTGTTCCGACTCGGTAAAGAGTGGCCGCTCGCCCTGGGGTTCGGGATCGTCCAGGAGAGATTGAGGAAGCTGTCCGGACAGGAGGCGAAAGAGGTCGATTCGATCCGATGGATCGTCGATGCTGTCGCGAAGACGTTCAACAGAGGCGAAATCAAAGACCCCGACGAGTTATTCCAGAAGGCTTTCTCGGACCATACCGACAAGCTCGAGCTGGTCAGGAAGTTCAAGATCGCCGAGATCCTGAAGCAGCTGGTTTCGATCGGCGTGAAGTTCAACGATTTCCACTCCGGGAACCTGATGATCGCCGGATCGGAGTATGTCGTGACCGACCTCGGGGTCTCGCAGTCGCCACACGCCGAACTTCCTGTGTTGGAGACCGCCGTCGGTGCCACGAAGTCCGAGACGGCCCCCGTCGACGAGAACCTCGTGCGCCACGTCCTCGTCAAGAACTCCGACCTCTTGGCCGCCAAGAAAGGGATCGCCGTCCCGAGCCTCGAGAAACTCGGTAAGGGGACGCAGGGAGTGGCGTTCGGCATGGGGTCCGGGAGAGTATTGAAGGTCACCCAGGACCGCCAGGAGGCGCTCGCGTCGAACGTCATCAGGGGGAAGAAGCTCAAGCACGTCGTCGAGATCTACGACGTGTTCAGGTTCAAGGACACCTCTTTCTATGGGATCATCGAAGAGCGTCTCCAACCGCTTCCCGCCGGGCTCGCCGCCGAGTTCCGCGAGGCCATCAGACAGACGAATCTCTACAACATCTTCGAGAGGACCTACGACTGGGACATCATCGTTGAGCTGATCTACAACTACGTCGAGTCGCACGTCAAGAAGATCCATGGCAAGCTCTCGTCCGCACACGCCGCCGGGACCGTCGCCCGCGTCGACCAGCTCGTCGAGCTCCTCGAGAAGACGTTGCACCTCCCGGAGATGATCGACGAGCTCAAGTCACACGGGATAAAGTTCGTCGATTTTCACCCCGGGAACCTGATGAAGCGTGGGTCTGACTACGTCGTGATCGACCTCGGGTACTCCGCCGTGCAGGGGGGACGTGAGCCGGAGGTGCTGGAGGTGATCGAGGGGGTGATCCGGGCGCTCGGAGAGGCCCGGGCCGACAAGGTGGGGGTAACCATCGGCCGGTTCCAACCCTTTCACCGAGGTCACGCCACGCTCGTCAGGCGGCTCGCGAGGACCCACGATCGGGTGGTCGTCTTCGTCGCGGGACTCCACCGTGACGAGAGGAACCCGTTCTCGTTCGAACTGAGGAAGAAGATGATGGAGGCCAGCCTCCCTGACGTCGTCTCGAAGCTCGAGATCGTCCGGGCCGAGGTGCGCGGAGTGCAGACCGGGTTCCTGCCGACGCTCTTGTCAGACCTGACGATGAGGTCTGGATCGTCCGTCACGCCCGAGACGGCCGTCGAGGTGTTGGTCGGTCCGGACAGGTACGAGGACGTGAAGAAGCAGGTGGCCAGATCAGACGAGGAGGACCGTGTCCCACCGATCGTGGTCGTCAGGCACGACCAACGCGACGAGGACGGGTTCAAGGTCCGTGAGATCCTCGAGAGGGACGACCTGGAGGCCTTCAAAAAGGTGGTAGATCCCCACCTGGTCTCGAATCCAGACGTTCTCTCCGAGATATACAGGGAGCTCAGGGGTGAACTCGGAGTGTCCGAATCGAACACCCGGATCGACGGCACGATTGTCGAGTCGATCATCGGAGAGAAATTGGACGACGTGGGTGGAGAGGACGCGATCATGGCGGTGCTCGTCTCGAATTCGGACGTCCTCATGAAGAAGAAGCACGTCGACGTGAGGAGGCTCAAGAAGCTCGGTTCGGGTGAAATGGGAGTAGCCTACGACATCGGCAATCGCAGGGTCCTCAAAGTGACGACCGACGAGCACGAGGCTCGGAATGCCAATTATGTCCGCGGAAAGTCGTATGAGCACATCGGGAAGGTCTTCGACGTGTTCAGATTCAGGGATGAGACGGCAAAGGGACAGAAGATCTATGGGATCGAACAGGAGTTCCTCACGAACCTCTCGGCCGACGAGAAGGCTGAGTTCGACTCTTTCGTGATGGGCTCGGCTTTCAGGAACGAGCTGATCGATGTCGTGGCGACCGCGAACTGGGACGGGATCGTTCAGGCCTACCGCGAGTTCCAACAAGGGGAGGTCAGGAAGGACCTCGGTTATCCCGAGGGTTCGCCGCCATCTCCCATGAAGGAGAAGAAACTCCAGGCGACGGTCGCCCGCGATGTCGCCCGGTTCAACCAGGTCATGTCGAAGTTCTCGATGCCAGAGATCGTGAACGACCTGCGGTTGGCCGGGATCCAGTTCGCCGACTTCCACGGTGGGAACCTGATGAAGAGAGATGGCAAGTTCGTGATCAATGATCTCGGCGGTGCCAAGTCGGCCGGCGGTGAACCTCCGATACTCGAGACGTTGATCCGAGAACTCACCGACGAACTGGTACGGGAGACGTTCAGTTCGGTGGCCGGCGTCTTCACCGGCGCCGGTCCAGTCTCACGAGGGACGTACGGGCGGCCGAACACTGGGAGAAGCGGGTCGAACGAGTAGGTGGATTCCTCCGCCTCCTTCACTCTCGCGACTCACTTCGAGGCGTCGGTGGTCACGGCCTTGGAGGCCGCGGGTCTTGACGCTCGGCGTACCGGTGGGACGAACGAGTATCCTGACGTCCTGGTGTCGGGCGATCCGTCGTTCTACGTCGAGGGCAAGGGAGAGAGGGCGCAGTTCGGTAGCCCCCGGTTGACCTACGATGGGACAAATTGGGTCCCTGCCTCTTCGCACGGCACCGGAACCAAGAGGTCGCTGTCGTGGAGGCTTGCGTCGTACATCGATGGGCTGCCCGAGACACGTGACTTTTTGGCCGAGATGAGGAAGTTCCTCGGCAGACGACGGGTAGTCCTGGTGAGGAGCGAACGTGTCGGTGGATATGCCGGTCCTGAGACCGTCACGCCACGGGAACTCTCTCGTTTCCTCAAGAAGGTGAACCGGAACAACAACATTGTCAAGAGGCGACAGGACCTCGCCCCATTCGTGCGGGCGCACTACGTCCATGGCAAGAAGGTCGTCGCCCCCTACCTCCAGTGGGGTAACAATTTCTTCAGGCTCGTCGAGGACGATCCGCTGGAACTGTCGCACGTACCCCTGCTCAAGAGCGTGGAGGGTGAGCTCAGGGTCAGCATCATGTTCGCGTCTGACAGGCGGTACTACGCGGTCGTCCCTCGGCTCGAGCCAGACTACGGCACGGTGCACTCTCCCTACGACGTCAACGCGATCTACTACCCGGAGGGAGGGAAGATCTTCCCGTTCGAGATCGTCGACGATTCCGCGTACGCCAGGTTGATTGAAGGTCGGGCCACACGCGGGTGACTTTTTTGTGAACATACGGGAACCGGACCCTTACTTACACCTGCGACAAATGGTGGGACATGGGAGTCCCGATCTTGGTCGCAGGAGAAAACACCGATGGACCTCGACGCCCTCCGCAACCGCATCAACGACCTCAAGAACAAGACACAGAAGCAGGGACACATCTGGAAGGCGAAGGACAAGCACGTCATCCGGTGCCTCCCGTATCCACACCAGGCCGACCCCGACAGCGCGATCCTCGAGCTGCTCTTCCACTTCAATCTCGGCTCCCAGCCGGGTCTCCTCTGCCCGACACAGTTCGGTGAGGAGTGCATCGTGTGCGAGTTCGCCGAGAAGCTCAAGAGTTGGAACGGAGAGGACGGTCGGAAGAAGCCCGACGCCATCCGGATCGCGGACTTCAAGCTCTTCTGTCAGATCCAGGCGAAGTCTCGGTACTTCATCCCGGTGATCGAGCGTGCGCTCGACAAGGACGGGAAGGTCACCGCCACTTTCGCCGGTCCTCCGAAGTTCTGGTCGATGTCCGAGTTCGTCGTCGGTGAGCTCGCCGGGAACAAGATCTGCGGGAAGGAGGACTTCAACGAGGGCCGTAAGGACGGTGGCAAGTTGAAGATCCTCGTCTCGACCGCCCAGGGACACGACCTCACTGTCGAGCTCAAGAAGGCGAACAACGAGGACGGGAAGGGCAATCCGAAGCCGTTCCCGGTCACCGATATCGATCCGAAGATCAGGCCGACGGCTCTCGCCGCGTCCAAGAAGGAGATCGACGAGATCCTCGCGAAGGTCCCCCGTATCGAGGACGCGTACCCGCGTACCAAGGCGGCCGATGCCCGCAAGACGTGGGACGCGTTCATGGCCGAGGGCGGCGAGTCCAAGGCCGAGGCGACCAAATCGGCCGAACCCGGGAAGGAGCACTTCCCGGCGAACAACGCAGAGAAGCCGCTGACCGGGACCCGGTCGATCGAGGACGCCTTCGGCGACCTCACCAACTCCTGAGGACATCGTGGAGAGGTATTATACGATCGTCGGGCTGAGCCCTGCCCTCGATGGCCTCGACGTTGTCATCGAAGATGCATCTGATTTCGACCAGGAAGGACTGTACGAGATCCTCGAGGTACGGGACAGGAATCACCTCGTCGGAGACAGACAGTTGCAGCTCTCGGTCGAACCGGGCGGATTGTTTGTCGCGGCCAAGCATCTCGTCCAGTGCAAGTTTCCCGACAAGATGGAGTTCGATTCGAAGAATCCGTTCGGAAAGTTTTGCCGAGAGATCTGCAGCACGATCGATGACCTCGATACGATCTTCGTCGAGTGTGCCAACGCCGTCATGGTGACCGTCCTGGACAACCACGGCAAGACCGTCTACAGCGAGAACTTCTTCGGAGGCTCGCGTGGTCCCGTCCAGGACCTGTTCTACGAGATGCTGCGCCGGGGCATCTCTCCGGACGAGATGATCTTCTCCCTCCGAGAGATCAAGGACGAGGAGGTCGGCGATGGCCAAGAGAAAGTCAGCTGAGGAACCGATCGAGGACGTCGCCCGCGAGACCGACGTCAACAAGCTCACGAAGGAGCTCATCCGCGCGTTCAACGGTAAGTCGACCGAGAAGGTCGCCTGGAACCTCGCGACAGACGTCGACAATCCGACCGACGTGAAGAGTTTCATCTCCACCGGGAGCACGATCCTCGACTACCTCATCTGCAACCGGCCGAACGGGGGCGTCCCCGAAGGGAAGCTCACCGAGATCTCGGGTGAGGAGGCTTCGGGGAAGTCGCTCCTCTGTGCGCACATCATAGCGAATACCCAGAAGGCGGGTGGCATCGCGATCTACATCGACACCGAGAACGCAGCGCATCCAGCGTTCATGCGCCAGGTCGGCGTCGACCTGAACAAGATGGTCTACCTCCAGCCAGGGACGATCGAATCGGTGTTCGATCACATCGACAAGACCATCGCGATGGCGCGGGCGAAGGACGTGAAGAAACCTGTCACGATCATCTGGGACTCCGTGGCCGCGACCCCGCCGCAGGCCGAGGTAGATGGTACCTATGACCCGACTTCCCAGATCGGTCTCATGGCTCGGACGATCTCGAAGGGGATGCGCAAGCTCACCGACACTGTCGGGAAGGAACGGATCACCCTCGTCTTCACGAACCAGCTGAAGACGAAGATCGGAGTGATGTACGGGGACCCACTGACCACCCCCGGCGGGAAGGCCATCCCGTACCACGCCTCTGTGCGCATCCGGCTCACCTCCTCGACGAAGCTGAAGAACGTCCAAGACGACGACGAGACAGGACAGGACAAGGGCGACGTGTACGGGATCAGGACGCTCGCGAAGGTCGTCAAGTCGAGGCTCGGACCCCCGCTCAGGCGCTGCGAGTTCGAGATCCACTTCGACAAGGGTGTCGACGACGAGGGATCGTGGCTCACCTGTCTCCACGAGCGTGGGATCATCTCGAAGTCGAACGGCTTCATGGTGATGGACTACGCCGGGAAGGAGAAGAGGTTCAGAGAATCACGGTGGAAGGACGAGCTCCGCGATCGGGCGTTCCGTGACTTCGTCCTCGACGTGCTCAACCAGAGCCTCGTGGTGCGGTACGACCTCAAGCCGATCGACCAGGAGATCGATCCCGAATCGCTGATGGAGGTCGAGGCGGTGGCCGACGTCATCGGTGAGCAGAAGATCGTACCGCCGCGCCCGGACGTCGACGACGGTCTCGGGGTCGAGGTATCGGTGTGATCACCAGGTATGTCCGGGTCACCATGCCAGACGGATCACGGTGGGACGTGGAGGTTTACAGGGTGGCCAGCCACCGTGCGGAGTGTCTCGCCGAGAATGTTGACGATCTTGACGACCTGATCGCCGAGGGGTTGGAGAACGACTACCTCCTCGAAGACTACGCACGGAACAACATGGAGTGGGCCGACGTCAAGTCGAGCGCCAAGATGACGTCTCCGGCCGAGCCGCCCGACTACGAGGATGGGTGGACGAACGGAGACATGGAGTTCGTGGAGGTCGAGGTGTGAGCCACGTTCCCGGGACGATCATCCGGTTCACGTACGTCTCCGAACACAGCGAGGGTGACCGGTTCAAGGAGGTCATGGTCCTCCATCCACTCTGGATGGGGAAACTCCACGGGCTCGACATGAGACGAATGACCGAGGCCGAGAGGACGGTGCTCGAGGCGATCTTCGACCCGGACGCGGACAGGAGCAGGCCACACAGGCTTCCCTTGGTGAACGACATCCTCCGGAGGATGGACCCGCTCCAGGAGGCGAAGAACCCGGTGACGTTCTACGCCCGGATGGTCAAGCCGTTCCTCAGGACGGCCGGCGACGTCTATCGGACGTACTTTCCGACGAGGATGCTCGGTGTGGTCACCGTCAAACACTCCGGGATGCACGGCCAGATCAGGGACCAGAAATCGCTCTTCAAGGCCCCGTTGTTCAAGAAAGTGTGAACCGATGAGCAAGCAGACGACCCAAGAAGTGCTCCCGTACGAAGCGCTGAAGAAATTCCGCTTCATGGTCAGTGTCCCCGGATCTCCTCAGTTCGAGACATTTCTCGTGAGGAGCGTGCGCAAGACACGAGGGGGACTCGAGATCGATTTCTTGCGGGTAAAAAATCGGGGACATTTCTGGGAATGGATGCCGAGTTCGGGCCGGTTGGACATCGCCCTGATCGATGCCGCCGGCGAGGTCGTCGAGACGCTGAACTACGTGTATGATGGCCTCGAGGTCTTGGACGACATCTATCTAGACTACGGAAACAGCGATCCCCTCACCGAGACAGCCGTCCTGGTGGGTGCACGCCGGCCGGAATCGCCGATTCCGATCTCCCTGTCGTGAGGACACACCTCCTCGTCGACGGGAGCAACTTCTTCATCCGAGCATTCTGCTCCTGTCCCCACCTCGACGTGAACGGAGAGCACGTCGGTGGGCTCATAGGCACGATCCGGGGAGTGAAGGTCCTCGCGCGTGAACTCAAGCCCACCGACATCACCGTGGTGTGGGACGGCGCCGGCGGGGCCGTCAAGAGGCGCGCGATCTACGCCGAGTACAAGGCTGGCCGGAAGCCGAAGATGAATCGGGCCCAGGATTTCGACACGCCCGACCAGGCGGCCGACAACATGGTCCGTCAACATCGTCTCGCCCACAAGTACCTTGAGCTGCTGGGTGTGAGGCAGGTGCGAGTCGACGGGATCGAGGCCGACGATGCGATCGCCTACGCCGCCCGGCACGTGCTCGACGAACTGAGGGTGATCGTGTCGACCGATCGAGACTTTCTCCAACTGGTCTCGACGCAGGTCTCGGTCTACAACCCGGTGAAAAGGAGTACCACTGTCACCGACGGTTTCGTGGGAGAACATGGCGTGCTTCCCGAGAACTTCGTGATAACGAAGGCCCTCATGGGAGACAAGAGCGACAACATCCCGGGCGTACGTGGGATCGGGGAAAAGACCGTGGCGAAGCTGTTCCCGGATCTCGCCACGAGGGAGTGCACGTTGGGCGATGTCTTCCGGCACGCCGAGGTCCACGTGGGAAAAAGTCCCAAATACGGGGCCGTCCTGGCGGCGAGGGAGTTAGTTATCCGGAACCTCGAGCTCATGCAGCTCTCGTTGCCGCAGATCGACCCATCTGCCGCCCGGGCGATACGAGAGGGACTCTCGGCCGAACCGTCATTGAACCTCTTCGACGTGAAGATCGAGATGGAGCGTGACGGGTTGCAGATCAAGGACGTCGACTTCGACACCTGCTTCAGGGCGTACTGGAACAGGCACCTCTACCCTCCCAAAGGACAAGGATGAACAACACGACAGAAGAGAAGGTGACGAATGACGCGTCGTTCTCCAAGATGGGGAGGACGTACCAAGAACGTGTGCTCCAGGCCGTCTTCCAGGACCACGAGTACGCGGACACCGTCGCGGACGTGCTCGATCCGAAGTACTTCGACCTGAAGCATCTCGAGACGATCGCCCGGAGGTTCTTCGAGCACCGGGCAAGGTACAAGACGTTCCCGTCGATCGAGGCCGTGGAGATCATGGTCGAGAGTGACGAGAAGGTCCCTGAGGCGACCAAGAGGGCGACACACGAGTTTGCCCAGCAGGCCGCTGCGCATCCGCTGAATGGTGACGCCAGGTACTATCAGGAGTCGTCGCTCGAGTTCTGTCGGAAGCAGTCTGTGCTCGAAGCCATGCAGGTCTGCCTCGACCGTGTACAGACCCAGGACTACGACTCGATCCAGAAGATCCTCCGCGACGCGCTCGAGAAGGGTTCGCCCCGAGACACGGGTCACGATTACCTCGAGCAGGGAGAACTCCGGGCGCAGAAGAGTGTCAGGGCTCCGCTCAGCACTGGCTGGCCGGTCGTCGATCGGGTCCTGAACGGCGGGTGGGAACGTGGGACGCTCTCGACGTTCATCGCTCCCACCGGCGCCGGGAAGTCGATGTTCCACGTGAACGTGGGTGCCTCGGCCCTCGAACAGGGACTCAACGTCCTGTATTGCACCCTGGAGATGGCAGACTTCAAGATCGGGCTCAGGTTCGACTCGTACTTCTCAGGCGTCAAGATCAACGACATCCCGGGATCGAAGGACCGAGAGGCGATCGACGGGCCGATCAGACAGAAGGTACACGGACGGCTCTTCATCAAGGAATGGCCCACCAAGAGAGCCTCGGTCCAGACGATACGGTCCCACGTGCAACGCCTACAGGCCGTCAAGGGGTTCTTCCCCGACATCATCATCCTCGACTACGCCGACCTGCTCAAGGGTGCCAGGGGATACGGAGAGAAACGTTACGAGCTCGAGGGAGTGTATGAAGATCTCAGGTGTCTTGCCCAGGAACTCAACGTCGTGATGATCACGGCCGACCAGACGAATCGCGCCGGCCTGGACCTCGAGGTGGTCAGCATCGCGAACATCGGCGAGGCGTACGCCAAGGCGACCGTCTGCGACCTTATCATGACGATCAGCCGGACTCCCGAGGACAAGATCAACGGGACGGGTCGCCTCTTCGTCGCCAAGTCACGCCTTGGCCCGGATGGGATGGTGTTCAACTTCCTCCTCGACACCGCGACTGTCAGGGCACGTGTGCTAGACCAGACGGTCAATGTGCACGAGGCGGCCATGGACAACCAGAAGGTCCGTGAAGATCGACTGCGGTCGCGGTTCGAGATTCTCAAGGGTTCCCTTCCCGCATCCGGTTCCACGAAGTAAAAGATTTTACCTTAGAGGATCGAGAGGAGCCACGAGACATGGGAATCGTGTCAGACGTCCCCCTGTACGAACCGACGGGATTTGCAGCCGAGATCTTCAGGAAACGGTATTCTCTCCACGACGTGGAGACGTTCCACGAGGCGTGTGATCGTGTGGCACGTCATGTCGCGGCCGCGGAGGAGAACGGGAACGTCTCGCATTTCTCACGCGAGTTCTCGGACGTGATGCGACGGAACCTCTTCATCCCGGGCGGCCGCATCCTGTACGGCAGCGGTCGTCCGAAGGGACAGCTCCTGAACTGCTTCGTCGTCAAGACGTCCGATAGCCGTGAGGGCTGGGGGAAGACGTTGTACGACGAGATCGTGATCTGCGGTTCGGGAGGTGGGTTGGGGATCAACTTCAGTCCGATCAGGCCGCGCGGTACGAAGATCGCCGGTCATAGGGGGCTCGCCACGGGGGCGGTGAGCCTCATGGAGATCGTCGACGCCGCCGGCGAACGTCTGAAGGCCGGCGGAGGTCGGCGGACGGCCCTGATGTTCGCGCTCGACCTCACCCACGGCGACATCCTCGAGTTCCTCGACAAAAAGCTCGATCTCGACGAGCTCAAGAACGCGAACGTCTCGGTGTGGTTCCCGGATGATCCCGAGGATTTCTTCGCGAAGGTGAGGGCCGACGAGGAACTCAAGCTCATGCACTCCGGTCGGGTGTGTGGAACCGTGATGGCACGTGAGCTGTGGAAGAAGATCGTCGGAAATCAGTTGAGCGGAGGAGAACCGGGACTGCTCAACGGGTATCTGATGAACCGGATGTCGGACATCTGGTACCACAAGCCGATCGTCTGCACGAATCCTTGTGGAGAACAACCGCTGGAAGACGGCGGCAGCTGTTGCCTGGGCTCGCACGTGTTGCCGAGGTACGTCGGGACCGACGGAAAGATCGATTGGGACCTCCTCCGCGCTGTCACGGAGACCGCGGTCCGCTTGCTCGACGACGTGTTGACGGTCAACACGTACCCGCTCCCAGAGATCAGGGAAAACTGTCAGACAGTCCGTCGGATCGGGCTCGGGGTCATGGGATTGCACGACATGCTCCTGAAGATGGGGATGCGGTATTCGTCGCCCGAGGGCCTGGAGATGGTCGATCGAGTGATGAACTTCGTGAAGTGTGCCTCTTACGAGGCCAGCGTCGACCTCGCCAAGGAGAAGGGCCCGTTCCCGGCTTTCGACGCTGCCAAGTTCTTGAAAGGTGGGTTCGCGAAGACCCTCAAGCCGAGCCTGAGAGAGAAGATCAGAAAGTACGGGCTCAGGAACTGCGCCTTGAACACGATCCCGCCGACGGGCACGACGGCGCTCGTCTCGGGCGTCACCTCTGGCATCGAGGCGATGTTCGCCGCCGCCCACGTGCGGAAGTACCGTGACGGGGACGCGCTCAAGAAGGAAGTGGTGGTCCATCCACTCTTCAGAGAATTCGTCCTCACCGGTCGTGACGTCTCTCACTTCGAAGGGACGTACGATCTCTCTCTCCGTGACCATTTCGAGATGCAGCGGGTCTGTCAGCGACATGTCGACGCCGGTGTCTCGAAGACGATCAACGTCATGCCGGGTACGGCGATCGACGAGCTCTCTGAGCTGTACATGGAGTACTTTCCAGAGCTGAAAGGGACCACGATCTATCCCGAGGGGAGTCGCGAAGACCAACCACTCTCTCCCCTCTCGATCGACCTGGCGCTCCTCGCGGCTCGTGGTGAGGACGTCTCGGTGGCCGCGGACGGACAGTCGGCCTGTCGTGACGGCAAGTGTGACATCTGAAACGTCTCCCGTGGGACCATCTCCGTGGTATGGTGTAACTCGATGACGATTGTATTGCGTAAGTGTGTGAACGGCTGCGACACATCGCCACATCCACCATCTGCGGTGCTGTGTACATCATGTCTCGGGGCACTCGATCAGAAGATGAAGGGCTCCCATCCGATGCACTGGGGGATCGCGTTGCCCGCCGATCAGACGATGGTCTACCTGATCCGTGACGGGCTCGTGGACACAGAACCAGAAGACGCAGATTGCATCCGATGTGGCACGTACTCGACCGATCCGAGGGAGGCCCTGATCTTCGATGATCTCCGAGAGGTCGAGAAGAGGGTGGCTACGCTGAACGACGGCAAACCAACGTCACAATGGGTAAATTCCTTCGAGATCCCGGATGTCGATGTGTTCCTCGCGGAGGATCTCACGTGGTGAGTGAGCCGTTCTTCTTGGACCTGTCCCAGACCGTGCTCGTCACCCATCAGAACTGTCTCGACGGGTCGGGATGCGCCGTCCTTTTCGTCAGGGCGGGGGGCAGGGTCGAGAACGTCAGGTACTGTCCGGCCGGCGCCCTCGATCGGATGCTGGCGAAGCCGGGTTCGGCCGATCTGTTCGACGGCTCGAGGCCGCTCCTGGTGACCGATCTCGGTGTGTCCAGGGACAATGCAGACATCCTCGAGAAGGCCGGACACGTCCGCCTCCTGGACCACCATCGGACGTCGCTGGGCCTCTCCGAACGTCACTGGTGCACCCTGGACATGGACCGCTGTGCCACCGAGATGTTGGCCGACGAGCTCGGGTTGCGGGCCGTGCCCACGCTCGCCGAGACGGCGACGTTCGTCGGTCAGGTCGGAGCCTTCGACATGTTCAGGACCGGGTCGGACGATTTCGTGTTCGGCGAGGCTCTGGCGATGTACCATCAGTTCGTCGGACAGGAAGAGTTCGTCGCCGAGTATTCGACGAAGAGATGTCTCACGGGCCTCATCCGTGAGAAGACAGAGTTGCTCCGGACGTTGGCTCGTCGTCGTGTCCGGAACGTCGACAAGATCTTGTCGACCCTGAGGATACGGGAGGGCGAGGTCATGACGATGCACTCTCCGCCCGTCTGGACGTCGCTCGCGATCGGCTACGTCTTCGGCGATGAGGACATCTCGTTCGCCTTGCATCGTGTGCTCGACGCACACCCGGACGTCGACGTCGCCGCGGGGATAAGCGTCGGTGCTGGGACCGTCAGTCTCAGGTCCAGGGACGGCCGCCCCGACGTCTCGGAGATCGCGAGGGTCCACGGCGGCGGTGGTCACGCGGCCGCGGCCGGCCACCGGCTCCCATCTGGACTGATCGAAGAACTCATCTCGGAGGTGCACTGAATGAGACAGTCACACCGGTGGTACACGGCGAACCACACGTTCGACGAGCTCTACCAACGGGCGATGTACGAGCTCATCGAGAGCCCCGAATACGTCTGCTCTCCCCGCGGGATGAAGATCAACGAGGTCTTGGCATACCACGCGGCACTGGGAGATCCGAGGAAGCGTCTCCTGAACAGCGTGGCCCGTAACGTGAACTACGGTTTCGCGGTCGGAGAGTTCCTCTGGTACTGGCGCGGCGCGGAAGATCTCGAGTCGATCGCGTACTACAACCGGAGGATGAAGGATTTCTCGAACGACGGGAAGACGATCAACTCGGCATACGGGAAGCGACTCAAGAGTCCTCCGAAGACGAGGCCGGGAGACGACCCTCACGTCGATCTCTCGCAGTGGGAGACCTGCAAGAGGACGTTGGCGAAGGACTCGGAGTCCCGGCGCGCTGTCATGCTGATCAACCATCCCGAAGACGAGCTGGTCGCCGACGTCAACGGGTCGAAGGATGTCCCGTGCACCCTGAGTCTCCAGTTCTTCGTCAGGAACGACGGTGACCTGGACGACCCGAGGGATCGGTTACATCTCCACGTGCTGATGCGTTCCAACGACATCGTGTGGGGACTCACCTACGACCTCTTCTCGTTCACCCTCTTCCAGGAGTGCATGATGCTCGAGCTCCGCCGGGACTTTCCCGCGAAGTTTGGGAAGCTCGAGCTGGGCGAGTACTACCACACCGCCGGGTCGTTGCACCTGTACGAGAACCACCGGAAGATGGGGAGGGACATCCTCACCGAGTACGCCGAATCTCCGAAGTGGCGTGCCACGAGGAAGCCCACCAAGGGCGATCGGAGGATCAACCTCACCGAGGCGCCCGGGATGGAGGCGTTCTCCCTCACGGATCTGTCGTCGTTAGTCGTGGCCGAGGAGCGGCTACGTACCGGCGAGGTCGATGAGATCTCGACCGACGGCTTCGAGACCGCCGGCGCGAAGTGGATGGTGGAGAGGCTCAACGAACACAGGAAGAAGAGGGACGAGGAGTCCCGGGGAAAGGCGGCCAAGTAGATGCTGAACGGGATGGAAGGGTGCGATGACCACATCGCGGCGTGTAACGTCGGTCCGTCTGACGACGTCCTGGTCCTCGGGATGACCACGTTTCCGGACCTCGGCCGGTTCGCACGGTCTGTCGCCGAGGCGCGTACGGGGAAACAGATCAACCGGGTGCTCGACGGGAAGGATGTGTTCTCCCGTGTGCTCGTCGGGAGGGACGTCGAGCTCGACGATCAGTTCTGTAAGAAGATCTGGTCAGTCGTGGCCCCCGGGGGGCTCGCCTGTTTCTTCTTCAACCCGACCGCGCAGGTGAGCCTGGGTCGTCGCGACCTGATGCAGAGGACGCTCGATTCCGAGCCAGTCGCCCAGGCCTGGTGGCTCAACACGACCGAGGGCGAGCTCGTGGTCGTCGCGAGGGATTGGGACCGAGTGGACCAACGATGAACCGGTCTGACAGTCTCTACGAGATCTTCGATCGTCAACGAGAATTCATGGGAGAGCTCGTGGAGCACGATCGGCTTCCGGAGTTTCCAGTCGACCTGACGACGAAACCCGGCCAGCGTATCGTGAAAGAGATGATCTGGAACCTCGTCGAGGAAATGGCCGAGGCGAGCTTCGTGTTGAAGAACAGGCAACACAAGATCACCGACGATAGGACTCTCGATTTCGCACACTTTCTCGAGGAACTCGGAGATGCTTTCGCGTTCTTCGTCGAAGTCTGCATCCTCTCCGGGATCGGTCCGACCGAGCTTTTCGCGGAGTACTGCAGGAAGAACGAGACGGTCCGTCAGCGATTGCGAGACGGTTACTGATCCGTACGGACACACGTCGTCGACGATCCGTGGTATGATCGGAGAGGCATGCTGACCCCGCTCACCGAGCTCTCGTCGCTCCACAATCATTCGCATTTCTCGGTCATGGACGGTATCTCGCTCCCCGATGAGATGGTCCTCACGGCGAAGGAGAAGGGTCTCCGTTCGATAGCCATCACCGATCACGGACACGCCCACGCCCACGCCGACGTGTACCTCTCCGGCAAGAGACACGGTGTACGGACGATATTCGGGGTCGAGGCGTACGTCATCCACGACCTCGACGAGTGGCACGTCCTGAAAGATAGGGTCGATCTCGAGAGGAAGACGGGAGACCGCGATTCGAACGACATCGGAGACGATCGTGACGCCCCGGTCGCCGCCGACGTCGGGAGGAAGTTGCGCAAGAAGGGGCACCTCGTGCTCCTCGCGTGCAACCGCGTCGGACTGTCGAACCTGTACCGGCTCGTATACGATTCCCATCGCGTCGGATTTTACGGGAAGCCGCGGATGGACAAGAAGATGCTCGCGGCACATGCCGGCGGACTCGTCGCCTCGTCGGCGTGCATGGGTGGAGTGATCAGCAACAGGTGCTGGGAGCTGCAACGTGGCGAGTGTTCGTGGGACGACGTGGTGCGGGAGGCGCGGGAGTTCGACGAGATCTTCGGTCGCTGACGGTTCTTCCTCGAGCTACAGTTCAACGAGTCAGACGGACAGGCCTACATCAACGAGTGCATGGTGAGGGCCTCTCGTGAGACCGGCATCCCACTGACGGTGACCACGGATTCACACTATACCCGTCCGGACGAGTGGGAGGCCCAAGAGATCCTCTACATGCTCCGCGGGAACAAGACGTTGGCGACCCGCGGTCCTGACTGGAGGTTCGACGTCAGGCAGCTCTACATCAATGGTCCGGCCGAGATGTGGCAGAGTTTCGAGAGGTTCGGTGCCGGCCTCGACACGTCCACCGTCATTGAGGCATTTCGGAACACGCTCCTGATAGAC